>ERZ779705.1218-NODE-1218-length-17979-cov-2.869281_pt1 | contig 17979 bp, 27 predicted proteins | sample MGYA00511385_ERZ779705 | MGnify/ENA primary metagenome ERZ779705 (study PRJEB29588, sample SAMEA2145301) | human gut metagenome | biome: human gut; feature: human-associated habitat; material: faeces | place: Denmark | collected 2008/2010 ... | reverse complement strand
GTTTGTCGGTTTTAGGTGAAAATCAAGTGTTTTTTGGTAGTCAGAAGGTGTTCAGTCCCATGTTTTTTGATGTATGGTAGTCAAAATGGTAGTCAAAAAAAAGTGGGTTAAAGCCGCTTAAATACTAGCCTTAACCCACTTGGAAAAATTATATTAATGTAAATCAGAGAAAATCAACAGAATTGATTTTTTGTACTGCATTTTCTTTTGCTTCATCAAGATGTGCATATACCTGCATTATCATCTTCGTATCACAATGTCCCATATATTTAGCAGCCTGTTTTATTGTTATATTTGAATAATATAGCTGTGTGGCATAGTTATGTCTGAACGTGTAAGCTGTGAAGCCTATTTTATTAATACTGGCTTTTAATTCATCTGCAGAACATACAGCCTTGTTACATTTCTTTTTAATATCATCCCACATGCGTCTGTAGCATTGTTCGGTGACAGGAGAACCGTCTTTTTTTGTAAATAAGTAATTTGTATTGATTGACTTCAAATAGCCGCTTATAAATGAAATAGCAACATCAGGGATTGGAATTTGCCTTTTTCTGTAGTTGTTTTTAACATCTTCAATTAAAGGGCGGTTGTGTGAAAATACAAGGTCTTTAGTCACGCTTACTGTTTTATGCACTAAATCAATATCTGTTTGTGTAAGAGCGAGAACCTCAGCACGGGAAAGTCCACAATAGAGCAGCAGGTAAATGAGAGCTTTTTCATTGTCTTTAAGGGCAGCAGTCTTTATGGCCAGCTTTTCAATATCAGAAAGAGGACGGCGGCTCGACTGCGGTTTTTTGGGAAGTTTGACATTTTTACATGGATTTTTACGGATTATATCATCATCAACAGCAGTATTAAAAATCTGGTTAAGTGTTGTAATGATATAATCACACGTTGCATAGTGATTATAATTATTATTTATAATATCCTGAATATCGGACTTGACAATTTTGCCAATCGGGAGATACCCGATAGCCGGGATGATGTATTTTTTGAGATTATATGTATAATTGCGGCTTGTATTTGTACGTGCTTTTTTCTTGTATGTAGAGAGCCAGCGTAGTGCATATTCTTCAAAAAGCATAGAAGAACTTTTTACGGATAAACCCTGTTCACGCATCATCAGAATATGCAGCTTTTTTTCTTCAAGCTCCTTGATTGTCTTTCCATAAACAGGTATACGGTTGCGGCTTCCATCGTCTTTATATCCGAAATCAACATTAGTAGAATAACGTCCGTCTTTTCTCTTTGTGTATTTAGCCATATTAAGACCTCCAATCTGTTAAGTTGCACCGGTGCAACCTGTTTTTGGGTACAAGAACAACACCTACTTGCAAAAGCGGTGTTATGAATGATATAATATGGCTTGTCTAGGGCGGTATTATATATTAAGCACAGCTTATGTAAGTATCGTGGTAAAGGCTCTTGTGTTTGTGGCACAGGAGCTTTTATTTTTATGATTTAGTAATGGTACAAATTGTATTCATATATTACACTAGTATCTTTATTGAATACGTAAAATACTCCAATGTAAAAGTATTAATGCTTAAAGCACTTTTTGCAAGGAATAAATCCGTTAGTCTTTGCTTTTTCCAAATCAATTTGTATGGCATCCTTTATTCCGCTACAGTGTTTAACAGAATGATATTTGTTGCTGTTATTGGTTATGTATACAACTTCACAAGGAATAATATTCATATTAAGGATTTGACCTAAATATGTTGTATCTTGTGGAAAATTGCTACAATGATCGTTAATTTGAATCTCTAATGAGTGATGAAGAAAGAGATAAGGGCTCTGGTAATCCATTAGACTTAGTAAAAATAATAATTGACTAAAACCAGATGGAACAGAAGCAATTTCACTGTTAAATATTTTTTCACGGCGAAGAACATAGTTACATTTATGGTTGTAAATTCTACCTCCGTGTGCTGCGGTATTTCTATAATCCAAACATATAAATAAAGTGTCAATCATTAATGTACATAATTCGTCATCAGACATATCTAAATCGTCACTATATAGTTTGTGAGCGAGTTTAACCAATTCATCTTTTTTAAATAAGTCAATGAAATTAATAATTGTGCTAAAATATACGCTTTTAAAAAGAATCCAAGGGGGGACATTGCCATATTTTTCGGCATAATGTGATATTGGATTTTTATCTGTATCAAGTGTCTTTTTTAATGTATCAAGTATAGCTGGTAGAGTAAACCGTTTCTTTCGTTTCTTTTTATTTCTGTAGTTCTTGTAATTTAGGTAATTTTTTTCATTAGTACCAAATGCCTCTGCTACAACACTGGCAGCAGTTTCTTTTATATGTTCTTCTAAGTCTTGCATTGCAGACATAACAGAATTACGAAGATTTTTATCTAACATATATAGAGAATTGATTTGCTCAAATGTTACACCTGAACGATATTGTATAGATGTTTCTGTTTTGATTACATAAGGTTCTCTGTAACTTTTGATGAGATTAGAGTAACCAAATAATTCCAATTTGAATTTAGCATAATCAATATCATTTATAATTAAATTTTGTGATAAAAGTTTTTTTATCTGGTCATCAATTGATGAAAAAGGTATATCAGTCATATGTATTCTCCTTATATGCAAAAAGAGCCTTGGAATATAATCCCAAGACTCTTTTGCGACCGCCCAGCAGTCATTCACTATCAACAAGTGACATTATATCATATCCAAAAATCTTGTCAAGTATTCCAATATATTTTAATTTATAGAGTTATATTGTAATTTATAAGCTATGTGCAAATATTTCAACGAAATAAAAAGTTTGTGTTTTTAATATTGTTGTCGGCAAAATGTAAAATAGTCATTGAAACAATTCCATAACGTACAGCCTCGGTTCAAACCCAATGATGTAATTATCAAATCTCACAGCAGTTCCGTATTTTGAGCTGTAGCACTCAAGAGCTTCTTTTAAAAACTCCTCGGTTACATCTAAATATTCAGCCATTTCATTAATTAACAGGTGATTTGCTTTGTAACAAGCTATTATTCCATGTAAACCGATAAGGTGGTTATAAGCCCAAAATCTTGCTTTTGCCTCCTGTTTTCGGTTAGAAGTATCGGTTAAGTCTAAAATATCACCCGTGGATGTATAAAAATGACCGAGTTCTTCGGCGAGGACACATGCCTTTTCTTTCTGTGTAGGTATATCTTTGTTGATAGCAATACGATTACCTTTTATTCTTCCTGCATTTGCAGCAAGAGGCTTTTCTTTTGTAATCAGATTATTGTTATCAGCTTCAATAAGTAAATCTTCGTAATTCAAATAAATCCCCTCTTTCAAGTAGTTTTGCTGTATAACTTAGCTAAAAATATGTCGAATTATGAATTTCATTGTTCCCTTTATTTCCATGCGTTGACAATAAAGATGATGTTCATCGGGCGGTTTTGGGCGAGGTTTATATACATAGCCTTTTGACTGCTTTATTAAGGCATCTTGGTAAGCTTTGTCTAGTTCTTTTCGATAACCTTGAATCTTTGGAAGATTAATATATTGTTCATAAAATGAAACACATTTATTTATATCAATTTTGCGAAGAATATTCCCTATTGACATAACATCACCAAAATCAATGGTACCATTGTGAAGTTCTATAATTTTTAGCCTTAAATCATAAGCCTTATTTAATTCATATTCATGTTCATATAAATCAGAAAGGTTGCGGTATATATAGAAAACTGAAAAAGCATGTTTTGTGGTGAAAACATAGCTGTTTGTGTTCAGATGATTTAAACAGTTTAAGTATTTTTCAAAATATGTTATTGCGTTTTGACGTTCCAATGAACCTAAATTTTTATAAGCAATAGCAACAGCCAAATAATCAAATGGTTTGGTTGATAATTCGTATTTGATAGTTATATAACGATTTAATATATATCTTGGTGCATAAATTGTTGTATCGGCACATTCAGCTAATCTTAAAGCACGTAATTTACGTGGGTATTGATTGACTTCTTTAATACAGTCGTTGATATATTGTTTATCAGATTTTGAAAGATGTATTAAGTCATAAGTGCCTGTATCCGGGTCTACATTGCTGTGATTACAAGGCGTTCTGCTATCGGGTTTGGATATATTCCTGTTAAAAAAGTTATCAAATAACATTCTAAATTCTCCGCAATAAAAATATTACTATGTCCACTCATCATCATTATCCATAATATCATCATCATGCTTTTTATCTTCTTCTGATTTGCCCTCGTAAGCATGTGCGGCATTAAGAAGCTGTGAATCTGTATATTGAGGAAAATATGTTAATTCTTCAACTCTTTTTGTGGCTTCTTTTTTGCCTAAGTCGTTGAGCTTGTTATAAAATTGCATGATTTTAGGTGTATCGTCCTGTTGTTCTTTTTCTTCTATTAAGTCAGATTTGTTTATATGAAAATAATCAGCCAAAATCTGAACTTTATCCATTCGAGGAAGTTTTTCACCAGTACACCAATTGGATATAGTTGATGAGCTTAATCCTAAATCATTAATTAAATCGCTTTGTTTCTTGTTATATTTATTCATGTAGTATCTTAAATTTTTAGAAAAAATTTTCCTATATTCATTTTCAGACATTATCTGCACCTCCTTGTATATACACAATACCACTAAAGCGAGAAAAAAGCAACAAAATGTTATAAAAATCTCGCTGAAAGGGTTGACAACTCGCTAAAGGCGAGATATAATAAATTCATCAAATGAAAGGAGTAAAAAAGATGAGTAAAAAAGGTAAGAGAAAAAAAGAAAGCGATTACAAGCTGACCCTAGCAAAGTTAGCACTTGCAACCGCTTCGTTAGATTTGCTGATAGAGCTTATAAAGCTACTAAGAGCAATCTTGCAAATTTAAGGTTAAGGGGGAGAAATCCCCCAACCTTAATAATAGCTTACCTTAATATAAATTTAAAGTCAATATATATATAATGCGAAAAGAGGTGAAAAATTATGATATTAGATGTAATGCAGGTATTGCTTGGATTTGCAACAGTATTGTTGTTATTTATGCTTGTTAAAGAAGAAAAAATGAAATAACAAATACAGCTGCCCTAACGGCTATACGGGGAGAAAGGATTTTGTAGAAATAAATGGAAAAATTACAAATTAGCTTAGCAGCTGCAAGAGTCAATGCTGAATTAACACAAAGTCAAGTTGCAGAAATAATGAATGTTGATCGCTCAACTATCAGACGTTGGGAAAAAAATAAAAAAGTACCTAATTTTGATGAGATAAAAAAGCTTTCTGAAGTTTATCATATACCGATAGACTGTATTTTTTTTGGTAAACGAACTCGCTAAAAGCGAGAATATCAAAGGCAAGGAGGCGAGAGTGTGAAACTGTCAAGTATTGACCAAAAGATAGTAGATATATGTCTAAGAGCAGCAAGTGTAATGTGGAGCCATAAAGGATTATTGCTTTTAATATTCTGCTGGATATATCTGTTTTGGGTTGGAACATTTGGTTGTGAAACAGAATTCGGTATTTTATTAACACTTGCTGCATTGTGTGTAATGCTTTTGTGTATTATATGCCCATCAATCTTTGTGTGATAAATAATAAAGCTGAAATTAAAATTAATGAGAAAATAATGCCAATGAGTAACAAAAGAATATTACCAAGCATATAAGCAATAAGTAAAAATTTAGATTGGTATTGTTTTCTGTTTAATCGGTACGAAAGTGAATGTGTTTTTAGACCAAGAATAAAACTGCAAACATTATATTCGTGATATATACGCCGGCATAGAAGATTGAAATTATATTGATTGCTATTCTCATTAAAGTAGTATGTGTATTCATTTATACGAGAGCCAGCATATATGGCATTATCTTTAATTAATTGAATGACTTTATCGGTAGGGGCTTTTGAATAATCTTTGAATATATAGGGTTCTATAAGACAGAAAAGAGGAAATATTAATTTTTCGTAGCGTTCTTTAATATTAGCATACTTAGGAGTTCTCCAGAATATGTACAAAGATGCAATTACAGATAAAGAAACAGCAATAGACTCAATGTTTTGAAAGTTTATAGGCATATTAACGTACCTCGTTTAATTACTCGGCTACTAGCATAGCCTGTAATTAAAGTATAGGAGTAGATATGGCATTAAGCAAGCAGTTTTATAACATGTAAAAAACAGTAATTTAGACACGCGGCAGAATCAAATACACAGAAAGGAGTGATTGATATGCTTCAATATCCCAAACCTATAATGAGCGTCACGGAACTTGTAAATATGGGATTTTCAAGAGAGTACCTTTATAAAATGGCACACCGGAAAGGACAAAAATACTGTGTGCGGCTTGAAGGGTTCAAAACAAAACTGTTTTTTGATACTGTCGAGTTTGAAAAGGCAAGGCAGAAACAGACAGAAAGGGTAAACAGATGAAAACAGCAGGGGAAATAATATTCCTTAATAAGCGTATTAATGCGGCTATTGAGGAAAGAAGAATTATAGATGCTTCAAGGTGGCTGTTAAGGCTGCACAGGCTGGAGCATAGGGAGAAGGTCAATATAGGCGATTTTCGATTAAGATTAAGAAATACAACGGAAGGGAGTAAATAAGATGTATCAGTATATATGCAGTAAATGCGGCGGGCATTTGGACCCGGGAGAAAAATGCGACTGCGAGGAAGAGAAGAAAAAGCAGCCATTTAAATTCAAAACGGCCGCCGACGGGCAGCTGTTTATAAGTTTCAATGAGCGTACAAGACAGGTCAATTACAGATGACAATAAGGAATAAAAAAAGGAGCTGCTGACACAGCTCCAAAACCACAGTGAGTTGAAAAAATAACTCACTTGTATGATACAGCGGCATTGAAAAAATGTCAACAGACAAAAGAGGGCGTCCGTCCTCTTTTACGACTTGATTAAGTTATTAACTATAGACCCACAGGAGTAGAAAAAGTAAATGGCATACATAGAGGAGAAGTGTATTGCAGGGAGTGTTGTTACAATCCGTAAATATTATACATTCAAACATAACTGTAAAGGTGAGAAGAGGGAAAAGCGTTCACACCTTACAAGTGAGGCACAGAAAAAAGTAAATATCAGAATTGCGGAGCGTAACCTTGCCGCCCTGATGAATTCCAATTTTACGGATGACACAGGGATGCTTGTGACATTCACATATAAAAAAGATTTGCGGCCGCCAACATCAGATGTCATGCAGAAAGACATGCGGCAGTTTTTAAAAAAACTACGGACGCAGTTTAAAAAGCTGGACATGCCGCTTAAATATATTTACGTCAAGGAGCTTGGCAAAAAAGGCGGAGCACACATACACATGCTTATGAGTGCGTGTGATGTACGTCTTCTGCGAGACTGCTGGACAAGCGGCTATGTACGGATAGATCCTCTGTGGAGCGACGGCGATTATACAAACATTGCGAGATATTTTATCAAATACACGCAGAAGACAGAAGAGACAGAAGGATGCCTTGTCGGGCGACGCTGGAATTCTTCAAAAAATCTGTGTAAGCCAAAGATTATTAAAAAAGCCGTAAACTCGAACACTTTCAGCACGAAGGTAAGAAAAAGCACAATATCGAAATACCAGCGGAACGGATTCACATTTGTGACTGATGAAGAATATGAGGGATATACCATATTCGGATTTAAGTATTATGAGTGTAAATTCAGGAAAACACAGTATTCGGAGCATGAAGGGAGGCGGTAAACATGCAGGATGTAAATGTATATATCAAGACGACTGCAAGAGGTCCTGCAAAGAGGAAAACAGTATATTTTGTGTATGTAATACAGATGAAGACACAGCAGAAAGAATACATAAAAAGAGCATACGGCGAACTCTTCGACATGGCAGAGAATAAAGCCGAGCTGACGGTGCTTGTAAAGGCTCTTGAAAGATTTAACAGAGGGTGCAGAATCCGCATATTTACAGAATGCGAACACATTTTGCATTCGATAAATAACGGCTGGCCGTACCAGTGGGAAAAAGACGGCTGGGTAAAGAAGAGAGGACTTCCGGTTGCCAATGCAGAATTGTGGCAGCAGGTGTTAAACCTCACGAAGATGCATGTGGTTACATACATGGACGGAACACATGAATTTACAAGCTGGATGGAATTTGAATTAAACAGGATGAAAGAGAGGAATCAATGAGCAGAAGCATTATGCAGGACAGGAAAGAATGTTACCTGTGCCGTAAAAAGATTGAAGATGAGGGCATAATTGGAAGACCGAGGGATGTACCGCTTGAAGAACATCATGTTATGCATGGCACGGCGAACAGAAAGTTAGCAGAGCATTACGGTCTGAAAGTATGGCTTTGTGCCGAACATCACAGGACAGGAAAAAAGGCAGTACATAACTGCCGTGAAACTGATTTGATACTCATACGTGCAGGACAGAGGTGTTTTGAGGAAATACACAGCCATGAGGAATGGATGAGCGTTTTTATGAAAAATTATATTTAATTTAACGGAGGTTAAGATGGTAAACACAGAAGAGGTTATAAAAAAAGCAAAGCAGGCTATAAAGATATGCTCTGACATAGATACAGCAAGAGCATATGCGTCAGACATAGCAAACGGCAAGGCTACGCTTGCAGTCACAGATTACAGCGGCAGCAGTCTGCCGCTTGATGAATGCTTCGGCAAAGATGTCACAAAAGAAGTCAAAAATATTATAAATTTCAGCGTTGACAACAAGATAAAACAGCTTGAGGCGGAGCTTGAAGCAATCAATACACCCAGTAGAAAGAAAAGGGCTTAAATACAAGGGTGACGGATTAACAACATGCCGCATCTGCGGCAAATATCTGCCGTTTCTATCACATAACGCACAAGACTGGGCTTGGAAACTGAAAAAGGGCAGATACACATATCACTACTGTTCGTATACACATATGCGAGCAGACGAAAAATGACAGAAGGGAGCCGAACCTCCGGCCGGGGCAACGATATATCGGGTTCCTTTGAAAAATGACATATAAAGAATTTTTGGAAAGCAAGATTATACTTGCACAAAACAGTGGATTTGAAGTTGAACCGGGAGAGGTAAACAAGGCATTAAAACCGCATCAGCGTGACGCTGTGATGTGGGCATTAAAAGGCGGCAGACGTGCATTGTTTGAATCTTTCGGTCTTGGAAAGACAGTACAGGAGATAGAATTCTGCCATCTTGCGGCAAAACATGACGGCGGCAGGGCGTTGATAGTGCTTCCACTTGGAGTAAAACAGGAGTTTACAAGGGATGCTGTTGAGGTATTAGGATACGAAAAGCCTGAATACTGCCGGAACATGGAAGAAGTAGAAAACAGTACAAGTGAGATTGTCATAACGAATTATGAGAGAGTAAGGGATGGAGATATTAAACCGGATTACTTTGTTGCGACATCATTAGACGAAGCAAGTATATTAAGGTCTTTTGGCAGCAAGACATATCAGACATTTCTTGATAAATTCAGAAATGTGAAATATAAGCTGGTGGCAACTGCAACACCTTCACCCAATAAGTATAAAGAGCTTGTTCACTATGCTGGTTATCTTGAAGTTATGGACACAGGTCAGGCTCTTACAAGATTCTTTCAGAGAGACAGCACTAAAGCCAATAATCTTACGCTGTACCCGAATATGGAAGACGAGTTTTGGATGTGGGTTTCGTCATGGGCGTTGTTTATAACAAAACCTTCAGATTTAAACGAAAACTATTCTGATGCCGGTTATGATTTGCCGCCGCTTGACATACGCTGGCATGAGATTCCGGTACATTATGGAGATGCTGCAGATAAAGACGGGCAGATGCAGCTTTTCCGAGAGGCAGCAGAAGGGTTGAAAGAAGCTGCACAGGTTAAACGTGAAAGCATAGAAAAACGTGTTGAGGTAATGAAACAAATTGTTGAAGAATCCCCGGACGAGCATTTTATATTATGGCATGATCTTGAAAGTGAACGACATGCAATAAAAAAGGCACTGCCGGAGACAGTGGATATATACGGCTCACAGGATTATGAACTGCGTGAGAAGAGAGTGGTTGATTTTGCAGATGGAAAGACGAGACTGTTTGCAACAAAGAAATCGCTTTCGGGTTCGGGCTGTAATTTTCAGAAATACTGTCACAGGGAGATATTTGCCGGTATTGATTATGAATTCAATGATTTTATACAGGCAGTACACCGCTGTTATAGATTTTTGCAGAAAGAAACAGTTATTATTGACATAATTTACATGGAAAATGAACGTCAGATAAAAGAGGCACTGCTTGAGAAATGGAAAAACCACGACAGGATGGTTGAAAAAATGATAGGAATAGTAAAAAAATACGGACTTAATTCAGAAAGCAAAACGGAAAGGCTGGAGCGTAAAATGGGAGTTACAGGAAGCAGGGAAGAAAGAACAGTTAAAGGAAATCACTATACTGCCGTATATGGTGACTGTGTGGAAGAAACAAGGTATATGCAGGATAATTCAGTTGATTTGATACATACATCAATACCATTTGGAAATCATTACGAATACAGTGCCAATTATAATGATTTTGGACATAATCAGGACACGGATAGGTTTTTTGAACAGATGGACTTTCTTACACCTGAGTTATTAAGAATATTAAAACCGGGCAGGGTTGCAGCCATACATGTAAAAGACAGGGTGCTGTTTGGAAATGCTACAGGTACTGGCATGCCAACAATAGAACCGTTTCATGCATTATGTATAAACCACTATATGAAGCATGGATTTCAGTATTTCGGAATGATTACAGTTGTAACGGATGTAGTAAGGGAAAATAACCAGACGTACAGGCTGGGCTGGACTGAGCAGTGTAAAGATGGTTCAAAAATGGGCGTAGGCTGTCCTGAATATATTCTGCTTTTTCGTAAATTACCGACTGACAGAAGCACAGCATATGCAGATGATCCTGTAGTAAAGTCAAAAGAAGAATATACAAGGGCACAGTGGCAGATAGATGCACATGGCTACTGGAGATGTTCGGGAGACAGGCTTGTCAGCAAGGAAGAATTAAAAGATTTTCCTGTTGAGAAGCTGCAGCAGGCATATAGGAAATACAGCCGTGAAAATATATACAGCTACAGTGAGCATGTAAAACTTGCGGAGGAACTTGATAAGGACGGCAAATTACCGGCTACGTTTATGGTGGTTGCACCCGGTTCTTGGAACACACTTGAGGTGTGGGATGATATAAACCGAATGAAAACACTTAATACTACACAGAGCCGCCGCAGGGCACAGCTTCATGTATGCCCTTTGCAGATAGAAATAGTCGAAAGAATCATAAACAGATACAGTAATAAAGGTGATGTTGTACTCGACCCGTTTGGCGGACTTATGACAGTACCAATGACCGCTGTAAAAATGGGGCGTTATGGTTATGGAATAGAATTAAATCATGATTATTTCAGGGACGGTGTTGGATATTTACAGGCAGCAGAGAATGAGGTTGACGCACCGACGCTGTTTGATTTTATGGAGGCTTAATATGATAAACGGGGAGTTAATAGTTGATAATTTCGCTGGTGGGGGCGGTGCCTCCACCGGAATAGAAGAAGCTACCGGCTTTAGTGTGGATATAGCAATTAACCATGATCCTAAGGCTGTTGCAATGCATAAAGCAAATCATCCGAACGCGAAACATTATTGCGAAGATGTATGGCAGGTAGATCCAGTGCAGGTATGTAATGGGCATCCTGTGGGGCTTACTTGGTTCTCTCCAGATTGTAAACATTTCAGCAAGGCAAAAGGCGGTAAGCCAAAGGATAAGAATATAAGAGGCCTCGCATGGGTAGCATGCCGGTGAGCTGGACTTGTAAGACCAAGAGTAATCATGTTGGAGAATGTGGAAGAATTCAAGACATGGGGACCACTGAACAGAGGGCATCATCCAATAAAAACAAAGCAGGGCAAGACATTTAATAAGTTTGTAAGCCAGCTGCAGGATTTAGGATATGAAGTGCAATTTAGGGAGCTTGTGGCAGCAGATTACGGAGCTCCAACCATGAGGAAGAGATTCTTTATGGTTGCAAGATGTGACAAGAGACCTATTATATGGCCAGAGCCAACACATGCACCGGCAGACAGCGAAGCCGTGAAAAAGGGACTGCTAAAACCATATGTTGGAGCATATACGCAGATAGATTTTAGCAGACCATGCCCCAGCATATTTGATACATCTGAACAGATAAAAGAGAAATATGGAATAAAAGCGGTAAGACCATTAGCACCTAAGACAATGGAAAGAATCGCAAGAGGCTTAAAGAAATTTGTTTTGGATAATCCAGAGCCTTTTATTGTTCAGTGTAATCATGGTGGGGATAGAAGACCCCTGGATACTAAAGAGCCATTGCCGACTATTACAGGTAAACATGGATATGGAATTGTAGAGCCAACGCTTACACCATATATGGGAACTAATACAACAAATCATCCGGGTGGAAATTGCAGAAATCCGATACATACAATCACCACAGGTAATCAACAATGTCTTATTAGTCCAATACTGATTCAGTATCATTCTGAAACGAATCAGGGAGAAGTAAGAGGTCAGACTATAGATAATCCGGTTATGACTATAGATGGTTCTAACAGATATGGACTGGTTTTATCGAACCTTATTCAGATGAATAACCATTGTGACGGAAGAGATATAAAGAAGCCTCTTCCAACTATAACAGCAGGTGATGGACATTTCGGAGAAGTAAGGGCATTTCTTGTTAAGTATTATGGTGATGCTACAGGACAGGATATTAAACATCCTCTCGATACAATTACCACAAAGGACCGGTTCGGTCTTGTAACCATAGAAGGTACAGATTACCAGATTATTGATATAGGACTAAGAATGTTAGAGCCTAGGGAACTGTATGGGTGCCAAGGATTTCCAAGCGACTACATAATAGACCATGATTACACAGGTAAGACATATCCAAGAGCGGAGCAGGTTAAGAGATGTGGTAATTCTGTTAGTCCAATGGTACCTAATGCACTGGTAAGGGCTAACCTTAACGAATTATGCATAGCACAGAGAATGCCTAACTGCAGTTTAAACGAGGAAAAGACAGGGCAATTAAGATTTGCCTAAGTATTGTTCTTTGACAATTGAATAATGACGGATATAATATAAATATAAGGAGGTATTAGCAGATGAAAGATGAATTTCTTGTTAGTGCAGAGAGAATCGTTAATGAAAACAGAGAAAAAATAAAGTATTTTTTGGAAAGTGAGTCTGTTTTATTTGATGATGAATTAGAAAATTGTGCAAGCTCACGAACTATATTAAGAAAAGTGCCTGAAGCAATAAGTAATATTTTTGGTATAAGTGATTCTATAGTTCAAAGAGCGGAGTTTGATGTGGGACGCGAATATAGAGGTGTTTTTTATAAAACGACAGATAATATATCATTGGATACAATAAAAGGCATAATGAAAACAAGATATGAATAAAAAATATAAAGCCAGCCGTCATTATTTGAAGGCTGGTATTTTTTATTCAAAAAAGGGAAATGAGAGGTGAAAGGGTGAGCAGAAGACGACATAAACACTTATGTGAGTATACCTGTTGCGAGCAGTGTTCTAAGAGTGTGGCAGCAGGTCTTAATGAAGACATAAACAGAGTAAAAAGCGGTACCTATTAATTCAAAGTCAAATATATATCACAAAATTGACGGCAGACCCGGAGGCTTTGGCTTCCGGGGGAAAGGAGAAGAATGGAAACTAAATATAGAACAGATGAAATGGCAGAAGTACATAGCTGGAGTAGTGAAAGACAGGCGAAAAGAGACAATAAAATATATATAAGTGGAGCGATAACAGGCATAAATAATTATATGGAACGCTTCAACATGGCAGAGGAACAATTAAAATCACAAGGATTCAGTGTTATTAATCCGGCAAGGGTAAATGCAGCACTTCCGGAAGATACGACAACGTATGAGGAATATATGAAGATGTCTATGACAATGCTGGAAATGTGCCAATATATTTATATGCTAAAAGGCTGGGAAAAATCCCTGGGAGCGAATAGGGAATATGGCTATGCTCTTGCAAGTGACATGACGATTATACGGGAGGGTTGAATAAGATATGATTTATAAAGAAAAAGACATAATCGGGAGGTACGGGAATGAATAAGGACATAATCGAAAGATCCATTAAAGAATATGGCAGAATAACACAGAGCGTTATATGCATGGAAGAATGTTCAGAACTGATACAGGCAGTAAGCAAGCAGATAAGAGGTATAGGAAGCAAAGAAAACCTTGTTGAAGAAATGGCGGACGTAACAATATGTCTTGAAATGCTGAAAGACATTTATGACATTGATGATACAGAAATAGGGCAGCAGATACAGCATAAACAGGACCGCATGGAGCAGAGGATGGACAGAGAAAAAATATGTGAAATGTGTACAGAGTATATGCCGGACACACAGTGCAAGTATGAAACTGAGTGTAAAATGATGGAGACATTAAGGAAAATAAAGGATTTGAAAGAGCAGAACATGGTTTTGCAGGAAGAAAACAGCAGAATAAAAGCCGAAGCAAAACTGAAAGATTTGAGAGGAGAAAAATGCTAATTCCAAAAGTAAAGACTAAAGAATTTGAAAAATGGGGCTTTAAAAAATGTAAGGGGGAATATGGCAAGAATGATTGCTATTACCTTTGTGTTGCAAGAGGGGCGAAAATGCTTTTTGTAAGTCCGATTATGTTTGATGTAAATGATTGGAAGAATAACGACCCAAGAATACATAAAGATGTGAATTGTAGATATAGAGACCACAGGACATATCTTGATATTATTTATGAACTAATTAAGGCAGATATGCTTGAAAGTGCAGGTGAATAAAATGCGTAAAAACAAGTTATCAACATACTGCAACTGCGAAAACTGCATTAATTGCAGATGCCAGGAAGATAAATACACCTGTGAGGAAAAAACAGTAATAGACGGTTACATGCCTACGCAGGATTACTATTATTGCCGGGGCGAAAGATTTGACAGAAAGAAGGTATAACATGGCAGAGAAAAAAGACTGTATATTTAACAGAGCAGATGACTGCAGAGCGTTGAAGATGAAATACTGCAGATGGGAAGAAAAAGAGTGCAAATTTTATAAGAACTGTAAGACATACAATGAGACAGGAATGTTAAAGACTCGTAATGAGTAATATACATATCAGATTCAAGCAAAGAAAAAGGAAGCCTGTAACACACGAATACGCAGGCTTCCTAGACTCATATACCGAACATATGTATTGTAGCATGAAAAACAGATATAATCAATAAGGGAAGTGGATATATGAGTTTAAAAGGAAAATTGGAGCAATATAGTGAGGTAATGCTAGAAATTGAAGATTTAAGGCGTAGAATTGCTGTATTGGAAAAAGAATTACGAGCAATGGAAAATGGCGGTTACATGGTTCAGGATAAAGTGAATGGAGGAGAGGGGAATTTAAAGCATTACAGAATAGAGGGAAGCCCATATCCGGAATATTCAAAGAAGACAACGCTGTTGATTTACAGGCGGCAGCAGTTGAAAGAGCGTGAGGAAGAACTGTTAAAGCTGACTAATGAGGTTGAAAAATACATATCTAAAATAACAGATAGCAGAATACGAAGAATTGTAACATACAGATATATAGATAATTTGGCATGGTATCAGGTAGCACAGCATATGGGTGGAAAACATACGGAGGAAAGCTGCCGAAAGGCTGTAGAAAGATATTTAAAAAAAGATGAAGAAATGTCCAAATTGTCCGTTTAAACCATGATAATATTTACAGTGGAACAGATGCAGATAGCACTGAACCATAAACCGAAGACGGTTTACTGATATTTAACCCCCTCTGCGGACGCTGGCATATAGCTGGCGTCCTTTTTTCTGATTAATTATTACATTTTGTCATATTTTGTTGTTTTTTGAAATGTTTTATTATATCATAAAAGAAAAAGTGCAAGGGGGCATTTATATGGGTAAACGAGTAGATTTTTACACTATGACAATTTATAAGAACGGGAGAAAGACGGATTATAAAATTGATGTGTTTTTAGACGATATTGGGAATATATTATTTGGCTCTAAAAATGATATTAATAAAACTAAGTCGATTGCAGAAAGACAAATAAGATTATTTTCTTATTTTCGCAAAGCTGAATCAGGACAGGTTGTATTGCCATTTGGTAAACAAAAACAGACAAATAAACCGTTCATGGCAGATGATAAAGATAATTTAGAGGAAATACCAAGGGATTTGTATGATGTTAATGCACTTGGATATGATAAGAATTATAATATTGCTGTATTTACAACAAACAATCAAGGACCAACAATTAGAAATGTTGAAGAGTATCTAAATTCATTTATTCCTGATGGAATCAATGCAGAATTGCGTATAGAGCCAATAAATTACAATTCAGGAATAGAAAGTGTTAGAAATGCAGAATTAGTTAAGTGTGTAACATTTAATTTGGATTTAGGACAGTCACTTAATAATTTTTATATTGGTGAAATCGAAAATAATAGGGACACTGGGTTAATTAATGCTTTTAGAAATATTGCAGAATCATCGAAAAACACCGGTGAAAGCAGAACTTTATCATTATGTATGGGATTAGGACATAATAAAAGGAGTGCAACAACCATTTTTTATTATGAAAAGAGGTGATGACTGTGCCAAACGCACCAAATTACGAACAGGCTGAAAATGATTATATGACCGGAATGAAATATAAAGACATCGCTCTGAAGTATGGGGTGTCGATTAACACGGTCAAAAGCTGGAAAAAGAGATACGAATGGGAACGAAAAGGGGTGCACACAAAAGAAGAAAAAAGTGTGCACACAAAAAATATAAAAGGGTGCACACAAAAACGCACCGATAAATGCAGGAAAAAGAAAGCTGTTGTTGAGGAAGAAAATGCCGTAGATGAAAATGCGGATTTGACCGAGAAACAACAGCTTTTTTGCGTGTATTTTGTAAAGTATCTCAATGCCACAAAAGCATATCTGAAAGTATATAAGTGCAGTGAGTATGCAGCCCGTGTAAACGCTTCAAAAATGCTAACAAATGCTAACATTAAAAAAGAGATAGAGAAATTGAAACAGAATAAACTCAATCAGAACTATTTAGAGGCAGAGGATATATTTCAGAAATATATAGATATTGCGTTTGGGGAAGTAGACGGCTTTTGTGTGAGGACGCAGGACCAGCTAAAAGCACTTAACTGGCTGTCAGAGCATATTGGAATAGCAACAGAGGAGCAAAAAGCAAGGCTGGAACTGCTGAAGGCACAAAAGCACAGTATACAGAAAGATGATGCCGAATCTAAAGATGAAAGTGTGGTGATTATAAACGATGTCTGAAATAAGGATAAGTGACATAATCATACCGAAATATCACAGGATTTTTAATGACAGAAGTGTAAAACATATAATATTGACTTCGGGGCGAGCCGGGACAAAATCAAGCTATGCTGCAATACGTGGAGATTATCAGCTTGTCACAGATGAAAAGGGATCTGTTGTTGTGCTTAGAAAGCATCACAATAAACTCCGAAAAACTGTTTATAAAGAAATGCTGAGAGGAATAAAAAGGCTGGGAATTTCCAAAAGTAAATTTTACATTACAAAATCGCCTATGGAAATACAGTATATAAAAAATGGCAATACAATGTATTTTGCAGGCTCAGACGGTATCGATGATACAAAAGGTATCATTGATGAGGAAAGACCGATAAAGCTGGTTGTTATAGATGAGCTGACAGAATTCTTTGAGGACGGAGAGGGGGAGGATGAACTTCTTAATATCGAGGCTACATTTGCAAGAGGTAATAATGGCGGTTTTCAGATGATATATCTTTTCAACCCTCCAAAGAATCCTAATGCACCTATTAATGAGTGGTGCAGGAAAATGGAAGAACGTCCTGACTGTATTCACATACATACAGATTACAGGGATGTCCCTCCAAGCTGGGTAGGGAAA
>ERZ779705.1214-NODE-1214-length-18032-cov-4.151972_pt1 | contig 18032 bp, 18 predicted proteins | sample MGYA00511385_ERZ779705 | MGnify/ENA primary metagenome ERZ779705 (study PRJEB29588, sample SAMEA2145301) | human gut metagenome | biome: human gut; feature: human-associated habitat; material: faeces | place: Denmark | collected 2008/2010 ... | reverse complement strand
CCAGCGGTGTTGCCGCCGTGACACCAGGAGACTCGATTCCTACAAGGCTGATGGTATGGGGGATCCCTGCATTTGTATCAATCCGGAAATCCAGAGCTTCCTTTGTTGTCGGATTACAGTTGCGCCACCGGATTCCCACAAAAATACGGATGAAATAAGGGCGCGCCATCTTGGGGAACATCTTTTTTCCATCAGTAAAAAGTTTATCCAAACTCTGCTTCTGGTTTGCATAATCCTCGGGGCCTTCCGTATCATACCAATCAGGTCCTACGAGAATATTGCCATCCACCGTAGGCGTTGCGTGCGTCACGAATCCCCCTTGGTCATTTGGAGCTGGATAGACAGGGATCTTGAGAAACTGGCCGGCCTTTTTATCAAGGACGTAATACTCTCCTTTGCATCCATACTGAGGAACATGCGGATAGCCCATCATTTGGCCGATCTTGTTGGCATAGGCACCGGCGCTGTTAATGACCCATCTTGCAAGGAAAATGGCCCGTTCTGTCGTTACCTCATACAAGTCTTCTTTCCCTGATATGGAAGGATTTCGCTTGATAAGAAGAGCCATGTCGGGTGTATCCTTAGCAATCTGCTTAATGCCCGTGACACGGGATCCGAAGTAGAAATGAACGCCATTATGGCAGGCATTTTCAGCAAGTCCAATGGTGTACTGGAAAGGATCCAAGATTCCGGAACTAGGAACATACATGGCAAAATTGCCGCCTGCGTTAGGTTCAATGCGATGCATTTCGTCAGCATCGACCATACGCATACCTTTGACGCCGTTTGCTTCCCCGTTGGCCTTAAAGCGCAGGATATTTTGGCGGTCATGTTCGGTAAATCCAACAACCAATTTTCCCGTTCTCTTAAAAGGCACACCCAGTTCGGAAGCCACTTTATCGAATTCCTGATTGCCTTCTACGGAACATTGGGCCCGCAGCGTCCCCAGTTTATACGTAAACCCACCGTGAAGCATGCCCGTGTTGCGGCTGGAGTTTCCTGTCGCCACATCCAGTTCCTTTTCAAGAACGGCTGTTTTTAGTTCATATCGGGATAGTTCCCTTGCAATGGCGCTTCCTACGACCCCTGCGCCAATGACAATGACATCGTATTGTTCCATTCTTCTTTTTCCTCCTTATTCAAGGTTCCTTTCTAAAATAGCAGGGAAGGCGCTGTTAGGCAAACCACAATCATGAATAACAACCATAAGGGCCCCCCAATTTTAACGTAATCACTAAATTTATACCCAGCGGGAAGTATCTGCATATTTACAGGCGTCCCGATTGGGGTTGCAATGGCCATATTAGACGCCACAGCAATGAGAATGATAAACGGTACAGGACTGAGCCCCATCTTGAGTGCCAAAGGAATATAAATAGGTGCAAGCATCGCCGAAACCGAAACATTCTGCATAAATAAGGTCAAGAAACTTCCTAAGACAAACATCACACAAATGACGACCGTCAAGGAAGCATTTTCACCTCCGAAAAAATCAAGGATACTACTGGCAATCAGCTCTCCTGCTCCGGTCTTTTCCAATCCCGTTCCCAAAGTGGTAATGGCGCCGACGGTCAGAAGAACACCCCAATTGAGTTCGTGCAAGGTTTTCTCAAAAGAAATCGTTTTGGTCATAAAAAGGATCGTCGCGCCAATCAGGGCAACATTTGCAATATTCAAATAGGCACTGAAGGGCCTGAAACCACAAAGGATAAATCCCACAATGCAAATTCCCAACGTAAAGACCGAGATGACCTGCTTTTTCTTAGGAACCTGAGGAATCCCGACCCCATCGAGTTCATCACAGGGCGCCGCTGCATATTGGTTTCCATCGTCAAAATGAGGGGACCCTGGCTTTAGGGTCTTTTTAGTAATGGTATACCCAATCGTTGCAAAGTAAAGGACCATGACAATATCAACGATCCACATGATGCGTGTAACATCAAAAACCCCCATTCCCATCTCATACCCTGCTGTCTGCATGAGGAAACTGTTGGCTGTATTCTGTGAAGTTGACCCAACAAGGGTCGTTGCCCCACCAACAATGCAGGCAATTCCGGCGGGCATAATGACCATCTTGGAACGGATTTTTCCTCTCGAACCAGCCGCAACCGCTGCTATGATTGGCATCCACATGGCAATGCATCCAGAATCACTCATGAAAGCAGACATGAAGGTACAGATGGTCACCACAACAACAGTAAAGATCCTTTCATTCTGCACAATCCTTAGTTTTCCAATGGCAACCCCCATCTTTTGAGCCACGCCGGTTTGAAAAATAGCGTCTCCAACAATCATCATCCCGGCAATCATACAGACAGGAGCACTGCCAAATCCCGAATAGATGGCAGATAACTTGACACTGGGGAGCATGATTCCCATTGCCAGTGAGCAAAGGACGGCCGTAACCGCCATAGGGAACGCCCTCGTGATGAATAAGACCATCGTAACTGCGACAATTACGATACATAGTGTAGTCTCGGACATATTTGCGCCTCCTTCAATATGTCTCCGTAAAAATTCAAAGGACTCGTAATATTCAGTTTTCTGCAGTTGTGATCACAATCTCCTCTTTCATCCTAGGAAATATTTAAGTTCTAGTCAATTTATATTGATTATATTGATTTAATTTGTTAATATTCACCTTAAAGGCAAGAATAAATGCAAATTAAAGAAGGCGATTTTCTTGGGTAAGCTTCCTTATTATGCCTATTTTGGATCCTCTATCGTTTATTCCGTTCCACAGCTCCATGATGAAATGGAAATTTATCTCAGTCTGAATCATAATGGCAGCTTTCTGGTCCAAGATACCCGTTATCCCCTCGAAACGGGCAGTCTGATCATCATCCGACCCTTTGAAATCCATTATTTATTCAGTTCAGTCAAGGATCATACAGATCGTTATGCTTTACGCTTTCCTGTTGGTTTCCTTGAAAAGATGTCCACACCGGAAACTAATCTAAAAAAGCTATTTGAAAATGTTCCCCACCATATCATGCTTTCTCAGCATGACCTCATTAAATTTTCGAGTCTTATGGAGGACTTGATTGCTCCTGTACGCCCCCAATTTGGGGAAGATATCTATCGCACCCTTTTGCTAGAAAAATTTCTGCTTGCTGTGGCAAGGAAACTGCACGATTGCAAGACAGACGAAACAGCCGAAATCGAAACGCGCGACCGCACCATTATGGATACCATCACCTATATTTCGGCCCATTACCTGGAGTCCATCCATCTTGACGATATCGCCACCCACCTTTATGTCAGCAAATCCCGTCTCTGCAAGATTTTCAAGGATCATACGGGGATTTCCATTGGCGACTATATGACAATGCTCCGTCTGCAAAAAGCTTGTGTCCTCTTGAAAGAAAATACCATGATGGTACGGGATGTAGCAGCTGCGGTAGGATTTAAGAGCTATCCGCATTTCATTCGAACCTTTACCAATAAAATTGGAATGTCACCGAAAAAATTTGTACGCGAATCAAAAAAGTAACAACAAAAAAGATGGAAGCAACAGCACTTCACATACTGTTGTTTCCATCTTTTTGTTATCCAATACTTTCGTGTAAAGTGACCTCTTATTATTTCCAAAAATGTTTGAGGGCACCATTACCTTCAAAAGGAACAGGGAAATAATCCCCTACCAAGGATCCTCGCTCTGGTTCGAGTTCTTTTGCAAGGGCTTTTGATACCCAGATTCGTTCGAGGTTCCCTGTATTGCGGATAATCGCCATGCGAAGATCTTCCGGGGCAATTCTTCCTGCGGCCTTGATACAGGCTTTAAAAACAAGTTCGTCCGTTTCCATCGTCGGCGGAATCATAGCCGTAAAGGGCTTCATTCCCGTCAAAGCATTAATGACCGTCATGGATTCATCAAGTTCGTCCCGAACGCGCCGGGAAATAAAGTTTCCCATGCCGATTCCATTGCCATTGCCTTCGGATTGAGGCGTAATGGAGAGAATCCCCAGCTCCGTCACATCAGGTCCAACATTGGGCCGATTATTGATGGGTCTTCCCACAATTGCAGGGTCCATCCCGGTCCCTGATATATTTTTTCCTAGCTCACAGCAAATCAGCACGTCCATCGCGTCAAAGGGAATGCGCGGGACCATTTTCTTGGCCCGTTCCAGGATTTTGGGTTCTTCTGTTGGGATTTCTTCTTTTCTGAGGGCATAGACATCAGCGAGTTCATCGTAACCATTTTCTATGACCGCAATCCCGCCAACGACTTTAGCGGTTTTAAGAGCCAGAAGCCCCACCCTTGCCATGTTATCGTTCAGATAATCCGTACCAAGGCTGTGGGTCATCGCTGCTCCTTTGTGTTTAGCCAGTCCAATAGCCATCATCTTGACAAGACCACTCTGATAGGCACCATAAATGGATGTATGAGTCTTTACCCGATTGAGCAGCAGGATGCCATCTGCCTCCGATGCAATCCGGTCCAAATAAACAGGGAGTCCCAGTTCCGTTCGGGCAATCTCAACGACATCCATACTTGAATAGATTGGAGCACCCACGGTCTCTTCCGTAATGCCAAGATTCTTTAAGACCTCAACCTGACCTTCTGCAGTGGCCCCGCCATGGCTTCCCATGGCAGGAACGATAAAGGGGACAGCCCCACATGCCTTGATATAACGGACCGCAGCCCTCATCACGGCAGGATAATCCGCAATACCGCGACTTCCACCTGTAATAGCGATTCGCATGTCTGGCCGTATGGGGAGTTTTTTCTCTTGAAGGCGCGCCAAAAGGACCTCTTCTGCCTTAGGCAGACGAGTTTTATCAAATTTCGTTTTGATTTCAATAACAGGAGGAATCCTGTATTCATCAAGCATTTTCTTTAGCGCATCCATCATATCATGACACCTCCCAAGCATTCCTTCCCCTCAAAGTATAACATAAAGAGATGACAGAATATTCTTGTATCATTCAGATTTTCTGATGAATCTTCCAAGAATTTTAAAAGAAAGCCAATAGGAATAGGCTTCTATTTCTGCATCCACAGTACTTCACTCATGCTTCCGTAAGGTCTTCCCCATTAGGTCATTGATGATATCAAAAAGACTTCCCTACGCATTTATAGGGAAGTCTTTCTCCAATCTTATCACGCAGCTGATTTCAGACCGGCTTTTTTCTTTTTCTGAATCAAAATCAGACCCACAAGCACAGCCGCACCAACGATATCGGTCTGGAAGCCCGGAATCATGAGGCACAATGCCCCAGCAAGGGCCACTACTCGAAGAGGGAGAGCAACCGGTGCATAGACGTAGCCTTCACAGGCAACTGCTAGAAGGAATACACCAAGTGCTGCCGTCGCCGTTGTCAGAAGCCCTTCTGCAAGGGTCGTATTAATGAGCATGAGCTGTGGGGACAGCACAAAGATGTACGGAATGATAAAGCCTGCAATAGCAAGACGTACGCTTGTCCACCCCGTCTTCATGGGATTGCCGCCAGAAACGCCAGCTGCCGCAAAGGCAGCCAGGGCAACAGGGGGCGTGAGGTTTGCAAACATGGCAAAGTAGAAGCTGAACATATGGGCCGATGCGTTCGGGATCCCCAGCTTAAACAGTGCCGGTGCTGCAATGGAGGACGTGATGATGTAGGACGGAATGGAAGGAAGCCCCATGCCGAGGATCATGCACGTCACCATGGTAAAGACGAGGGTAAAGAGAATGGATGTCTGGCCCAAACTGATAATGGTATTTGCCATGGTCAGGCCAAAACCAGTCTTGGAGGACACGCCAACGACAATACCGACACAAGCACAAGCCATTGCCACACTGACGGTCTGTTTAGCTCCATCGGCTAAAGCATCAACAATTTGTTTAAGGCTCATTCGCGTTGCTTTTTTCACAGCTGCAACGACAATCGTAACACCAATTGTCAGAACGGCAGCATAAACAACGGTAGAACCTGAGAAAAAGAGCATATACAGAAGGAACAGAATGGGAATAATCAAATGGCCCTGTGCTTTCAATACTTCCATAGCTTTAGGCAGTTGTGATTTAGGGACACCTACAAGCCCATCCTTAGAAGCACGCAGTTGAACCTGAATTAAAATACCCATGTAGTAAAGAAGTGCCGGAATGGCTGCCCATACAATGATTTCTGAATACTTGACACCCAAAATTTCTGCCATGATAAAGGCCGCCGCTCCCATGATTGGCGGAAGGAGCTGGCCGCCGACAGAAGCCGCGGCCGATACAGCACCAGAAAATTCGGCACTGTAACCGGTCTTTTTCATAAGCGGAATGGTAAAGGATCCCGTCGTTACAACATTTGCAACGGCACTGCCATTGATGGAACCCAAAAGACCCGCAGCGACAACAGAAACCTTGGCCGGACCGCCTTTTGTATGACCAGCGAGTGCAAGGGATATATCGTTGAAGAATTTACCCATTCCTGACTTTGTCATCACGCAGCCAAAAAGAATGAAAAGGAAGATATAGCTTGCCGAAACGTTGACCGACGTGCCATAGATACCTTCCGTGTTGGCAAAGAAATGATTCGAAAGGCTCAGCCAGTCGTATCCCCGGTGCATAAACATGCCGGGAAACTCACGGCCATATATTCCGTATAGAATGAAGCCAATACTCAAAAGAGGCAAAGCCTTCCCACTGCATCTGCGGGTCGCTTCGAGGACCAGGGCAACAAGGAGCGTAGCCATAATCATATCAGTCTGACTGGCTCGGCCAGCTCGTTCCACGACACCGAGATAATCGGTATAGATATAGATTGGAACTGCGAACGCAGCGAGCGCCAAAATCCAATCAAGAATAGAAGGTTTCGTCCGACTGGATTTCTTGCGCATCGGATACATCAAAAAACACAAGCTCGTCATCATGGCCACATGAAGACTCCGATGCACCAAAGTCACAGGAGGACCAAAGATAGCCGTATAAAGATGATAAAGCGAAACAAGGATACAAAAAATGTAAAAGAACGATTGCATGACGCCAGTAAATTTACGGGTCGCCGATTCCTTATCTACCTTTTCAATAATGGCCGTTGTTTTAGCCATCATTTCTTCGGACATATCACCGGTAATGACACCATCCTTATTAAGTGGTGCATCACTGAAAGAACTTGCCGAGGTAGGGTTGGTTGTGGATGCTTTCTTCAAATCTTCCATCAAAGAATCCCCTCTCTTCAATTACAAGAATCAATCGAGTATGTTCCGGCAGGAGTCTGCCACTGGTGATAAGCTCGTCATTGAGCTTGATTTTCCGTGTCGCGTAATGGGAGTTGATCCAGTCAATCCGTGGAAATGACTGGTCAATTTCATCCATAAAGATGTTGCCCTTCTCATCCACCCATGTTTTCTTCCCTCTATTTTCTGGGATTCCTGCCCCAAAAGCAGGAAACGAGATGGTATCAAGAATCAATGAATGGTCCGGAGCGATGTGGAAGTACTCATGCCAGTGAATATGTTCGAGTGAATGAATCCAACCAAAAAATAAACGATCCCCAGCTTTGGCAGGGAACTCAACATAGATGTGCTGGGTATCATAATTTTTGATTCTCATGACGGTTTGGCTTGCCCAATGCCACCAGGCCAAAAGTCCAATGGCAAGGGGCAGAAAGACCAAACACAAGGCAATTTTTTGTTTGCCTTTCATCCTGGATTAGAGCTTTCCTTTTTCCTTCCAGAACTTTTCAGCACCCGGATGGAGAATCAGCTGAGTTCCCTTAATGCCACGGAGGCCCGTATCCAGTTTAATTTCACGTTTTGCCGTTGCGTGGGAAGCACCGATGGTGGCAAGTCCTTTTTCAGAATAAATTCCTGTCAGAATGTCATAAACAACATCATCCGGCAGTTTCTTATCAACAAGCATAACATTCATAACAGCAGCCGTCGGCGTATCGACTTCGGTATCATAGGAAGTCTTAGGAATGCTGTATGGCATATAGAACGGGTACTTCTTAGTCAAGTTTTCAATAGCTTTCCCGTCAATAGGGATAAAGCGAATCTTTTTCATCGTACCTAGTTCTTTAATGGTTGCGTTGCCAAGACCGCTCGTTACAAAAGCAACGTCGCACTGACCGTTCTTAATCTGATCGATGGCTTCGCCATAGGACAAGTAGTCAACCTTAGCATCATCATAACTCATGCCATTGGCTTCAAAAATCATACGGGCATTTAGTTCAACGCCAGAGTTTGGGGCACCAACACCGACTCTCTTGCCTTTGATATCAGCAAAAGTCTTGATGCCCGTGTCTTCAGTCGTGACAATCTGGACAACGTTAGGCCACAGGCCCATCATAACGCGCAAATCCGGTTCCTTTTTCTTACCTTCAAAAGCGCCGAATGCTTCTTGGCATTGAATAACCGAGTCCGACATAGCAATGGCAAGTTCACCTTTTCCAGTGAGGATGCCATTGATGTTTTCAACCGTTGCACCTGTTGCCGTCGAAGACGTCTTATAGCCCATCTCTCCTACAACCTTAGAGAATGCACCTCCAATGGGGAAATAAATCCCGCTCGTAGGTCCAGTCAGCACGGTTACAAACTGTTTGCTTCGATCAAGCTTACCATCAGCGGATTTCTTATCCCCGCCGCTACCGCCGCAGCCGGCAATGACGGAACCGGCAACAAGCATGGCTAAAATTGAGGTAACGACTTTTTTGACTTTCATGATAACGCCTCCTTTTTAAACCCTTTTCTGCTATGCTTTCACAATTATCCCATATGGCAATCATTTGCAGTGCTCAATAGGGGACCCACGCATCCTCATTGATAAAATGACTCAACCATAAATGGAATTGCGAAACATATTTTATGAATAAAGAATATCATGAACAGAATTTTACGTCAATATTGTGAACTCTCAATTATTTTACATTTTCTATAATTTACGTATTGCAAAATAAGTATATAAAGTTTGATTTTATCAACTATATATAAAAGTATCTACGAATCACATATATTATTCTTTACATTTTTGCAGAAAATTCTAATACTTTTCAAATCAATTCACGAATTCGTCCGTCCGTGACGGAGTGTAAAAAGAAAGCTCCTTACTAAATTCTTCTTTCAGTCCATCACGATGAATGTTCAAATCGATACGAATGACATTTTAGATTTTAGATAAATCGTTTGCTTAAAACCACCTGTATGGGATTTCCCTAAGATGCGGTAACAGAAGCATGCTATAATGGACCTATCAAACCAGTCCTTACCATCCTCAAAAGGAGTGCCTATGTATCTATCTGATTATCTCATGCTTGCTATTTTGGGAGCTTCCTTTCTTTTTCCTTCTGACGCGCGGACCCATACGGTATGGGTCTTCTGCCTTATCTATGTGTTTATACGTATCAAGCACCGTAAATAATAGGTTCCTGCAGGAATCTTCATTTCATTCGTTCCACAAGGAGGATCTTATGAATAAGAAAATTGCTGCCTCTATCCTACTCACTTGTCTTTCCATGGGGTTTATGGGGGCCGCTCAAGCCTTTCCTTCATTACTTGAAAAAAATGAGGCAGCCCTCTATACTCCGCTACGGCACACGGGGACCCGCTGGACCCTTACCCACTTTTTTGCCCTGTTAGGAAAAAATGACAAAGAAGCCGCAGAATTTTTTGGTGGCGGCACGCCCACTGATTCCGCCGATGGAACATTTACAATTGGCCGCACCTATCCGGTCCGCCTCTTTGGTGAAAACCGGGAAGCGGGAACACTCTATGACCGGGACGGCAAGGTGCAGAGCATTACGGTCCAGCTCGAAGATTCCCGGGCCGCTGCCTATGAACCGGTCCTAACGTGGTACTATGGTGCTCCGACAAAGGTCCAATCGGTTCCGTCTGAAGCAGGAGCCACTTATACAGAATGGACCCATGAAAATGCCCGAATTCGGCTCTACCAAATGTATGGACTGTCGGCCCTTGAAGTCACCCCCTCTGAAAAGAGAGGCCACACGGTTACACCGCCTTTATGGGGCGGTAAGTGGATTCCAGAGGACATTCGCCGCATAACAAGCGGCATGAAAAAGTTTCCGCCCCTTGAAAGGGCCATCATAAAAACCTACGGCATCGACGAGGCGGAGCGGAAAGATACAAGATACGCCTATGAAATCCTTGACCTGGATGGAGACGGGACTCTTGACGTCCTTGCGATTGTTTCCGGGCCTTACACAAGTGGCACAGGCGGTGATTCAGCCCTGTGGGGGACCTTCCGGAACGGCACCTTTGAGGTAAAGCAGACCTTCACCCTCATGAGAACGCCCCTTATTGTTACGGCAGATCCAACAAGCCTCATCGTCCGGAGAAGCGGCGGCGGTGCCCCCAGTAAGATTGTGCGCCTTGACTTAAAGGACGGGAAGTTTGCAGAAAGCCAAGACGAAAATGTCATGAAGAACCTCAAGAAAGATAAAGCCGTCGTCCTCTTTGACGGCGTGCGGGAAATGAGATTATAAGAAAATGCAGAACGGGCCACCATTGCAGCGTGCAAGGGTGGCCCGTAGGCTGTGGGAAAAGAAAGGCTGTCAAGCTGTCTATTCAGGCTTGGCCAAAATGGCTGTCACGAGCCTGCGGCTCTGGCTGTCGAGCTAAAAGGCCTGCTTTGATGCTATATCGCTAAGGCTGCCTTCGGCAGCTGGCTGAGGCGGAAAGCATAGGAAAAAGGGTCTTCCTTGGCTAAGACGCTCCGCTTGGCTAAGACCGCCGATGGCGACAGGCTAAAAACTGTGAGGCCGGCGCCAATTGTGTTGTCGGGGATGCGTTTCTTGTCTGAAGAAGGCAGTTATAAGGCAATATAAAGGCAAGAAAGTCCATGTTTCATTCCAGTACTATCCCTGCCTTACGGGCTTTTGCCTTCACATCGCTCCGCTCAGTTCGATCTGCAGAAAATATTTCAACACCTATTGAATCATCTGATTCCGAATGAAAGAAGAAATCAGATTGAAGCTCCCACCCGAACGCGTCTCTTTGTCCAGGTGGGGCTTTTCTCTCTTTTCTTTAGGTTTAGGGTCGGCGTTATGGTTTTTTCACAACACCTTGACTTGATGCAATCTTTGCGCCGAACCAAACTAAACTAAAACTTCCACTCCGCCCCCACCTTCCAAACCCGTCCGGGAATGGCAAAGCTACTGTCCGTATCGAACGTTTTATCAAAAAGGTTATCGATGCCGGCAAAGACCATCATGCGACCCAGTTGTTTAGTAAGCGATAGATCCATCGTGCTGTAGCTATAAAGGCTTGCTAATCCGGTCCTGGCGCTTTCGATGCGGTAACGGTCGTTCCATCTAGCGGCAAGGCTCACAGTAAAGGGGGCTTTCTTACCATCCGTGTAGGAAACTTCCATTAGCCCCGTGGCTCGGGCCATCCCCGAAAGCGGTTCATGGGTTTCGTCGTCACGCCCATCCATATAGGTATAGGCGGCCCGGATACCGTAATGGTCATCAAAGTCATAATGGAAGTCACCTTCGATGCCTTGAATGGTGGCGCGGTCAACATTTGCATAGGAGTTGATGAGCGTCATATGGCCGCGGCCCGGGATCCTGCCTATGACCTTGCTGACAATAAGGTCTCTTGCCTGATTATAAAAGTAGGTCACGCGGCCTTTTGCTTTGCCCCACTCCCCTTCGTAACCGGCATCAAAAGTGCGGGTCTTTTCGGGGCGCAGGTCCTCGTTTCCGTAGACGATGACCGTCATATAGGGTACGGGCGTTTCTTCCATATCACCATAGCGTTCAAAAAGGGATGGTGCACGGTAGGCAAAGCCATAATTCACCTTGAAACGGTTATGGTCATCCATAAGGTAGGTCAGTCCAGCCCGCGGTGACCACTCACTGCCAAAGTCTTCATGATGGTCCCAGCGGATACTAGGCACAAAAAGCAGTTTCTTCCCGATTTTCCATTCATCGGCACCGTAAAAAGCATACTGATCCGTGCCCCGTTCGCTATATCCCTTGGTGAGGCCTCCCTCGCTCTGAAAACGGTCCGTACGGCTTCCGCCATAACGCGTGCTGCCCGCCTCTAGATGACGGTATTCTGTCCCGTAAGTAAAGGTATGGCTTTCATCGGCGCGGTACGTCACGCGCCCTTCGACGGCACTCGTCGCATACTCGGCCCGGTCAAAATTGTACCCAGTTCCTGCACCCAAATAAGAGTGTTTTCCTAAGCGGTTGTGGTACACCTTGAGATCGTACTCATTTTTTCCGTGCGTCCCTTCATAGGCCAAGTGATAGTCCTGACGATTATTGTCATACCAAGTGGTGCCGCGGCTTTGGACGCTTTGCCGCAGGGATTCGCGCATAAAAGACGCTCCAAAGCGGACACTATCTTCATCCGTCATCTCATAGGTTCCTTCAAAAGAAAAATGGCGCCGGGGCCCAAACATATTGGTCCAGCCTTCACTTTCATCCTTACGGACCTTGGTAAGGTCGTAGCTCATGCCAAGGCTCAGTTTTCCCAGCTTATCCGTATTCAAGCCGCCATACAAGGAAGTTTCGCTGGACCCCGTCGTGACGCCGGCATAAGACGATGCCCCCTCGGGCTTTTTCATAAAGATCTGGATTACGCCGCCTACAGCATCACTGCCATAAAGGGCGGAGGCTGCCCCGCGGAGCACTTCAATGCGGTCCACATCATGAAGGTTGATGCGCCGCAATTCGTAGCCATTGATTGTTTCCGGTGCGTCTTCACCGGCTAGCCGCCGCCCATCGACGAGGATCAGTGTTCCCTTATTGCCCATGCCGCGCAGCGACACCTGGTGCGTCACTTGTGACGACTGACCCTGCATGGAAGTCGGCGTCAGGTCAAGATTCGGCACCCGTTTCAGGACATCTTCCACGGTCTGGGCTCCCCATTTGGCAAAGTCTTTCTGCGTCAATACATCAACTGATTGAGGAATCAGCTTGCGGTCGTTTTTGGTCTTCGTCGCCGTAATAACAATCTCCTGAATAGGCTCGTCTGCTGCAGCCGCAGTGCTTCCCGTCAAAAAAAATGAGGTCATTGCCACAAAGGCAAAAAACGCCCTCGGTCCATTCTCCATTTCCCATGATCTGGGATTTTTACCCATATTTTAATCTCCCCTATTTTACTTCGTATTTATCACGTTCCTATCATACGAAATGCTCACCTTCTTTGCAACAAAAATAACAAAAAAAGCCACGACCTTACCTAGTCATGGCTTATGATAGAATCCTTTCAGTGATTGCAGATTTTGTCAAAGATGTATGGCAGGGCTTCCTTTGCCTCGGCATAGCGTTCATCCGTTCCGCTTAGGATCACACTGTTTTCACGCGTCTGTTCGGCCTTACCGCTGCCGATGGTAAGGGGGCTGTTTGCCGGTTTAAATTCAAGGTACCCATTGATGATCGTCGACTGCAGCTTTACCTGGATAGCAGCAATGGACTTAAAAGGAATGACCTTGAAATTGTTGTCCCCCACGATCCAAAGGCCGCCCGTCTTATCGATGACAACGGCATGATCATGAACATAGAGATTGGCGCCGCAGCAGTCAATGGCATAGCGTTCCATCCCCAAAAATTCCCGGGCCGGGCTAAGCTGCATCTGTGCCTTTTGCTAAACTGCACATTCTTCTGCCGCAGCCTTGATCGAATCGAAAAAGCCCCATATTCCGACCCTTTTTTCGTGGTGGTCTGATTTCATTATATTGGGGCCCAAAAAGAATGCGATTTCTATCAGGAACCGCACCGTGAAACAAAAAAGCCTTCCCCGAAAGGAAGGCTAAAGATTCGACATGGTGAGCCGGTCGGAATGCTGTGCGAACATCTGGCTCACGGTATGCCCCGACTATTTCTCAGTTGTGGTTGGGCGGGCTGCTTGATTTTCCTGGGCAATCTGCTCCAGCTTTTCCACCACCAGGGCTTCTGCCCACCCTGGTGGGGTTCTCTTCCCGGACTCCCAATCCTGGAGGGTCCGTTTGGGAATTTTTAGTAGATCGGTTACACCCTGTTGGGTGAGCCCGGCAAGCTGCCGGGCTTCTTTGATGGTGGTCATTCTGCCACCACCAGCTTCCCGTCTTTGACTACGTCCACAGAATCGAGGATCGTGTTTTCCCAAAGGCACGGGAGAACAATCTTTTGGTCGTACCAGTAGAGCTCGTCGCCGTCCTCCGGAGAATCGTCCGGAATGGGGACTACAGCTACATAGCTATAGGAGGTACGATCCTTGTCGGATTTTTCCTGATGTTCCCAGTACCGCCGATATTCATCGACAGCAGCCTGAAGAGAAATCCCGACTCCCATCACATGGGTAAATTCATCGCCGCTGCCTTTGACGCTTTCGACTGCAATAGCAACCGTTTTTTCCATGATCAATCTCTCCTTTCAAGTGGTGGCGGGGATTAAAGCTACTCCGCCCAGAAATCGTCGTATTCGGTCATCCACTTCCGGATTTTTCTTTTTGCGGAAGCGTCTTTCATCCCACGGAGGGAGAAATCACAGGTCCCGAGGACCTGATGTTCTTCGTTGTGGGAAGGGTCAATTACGAAAGCCCCCTCTCCCCGTCCGTTGGTGGTCCAGTAGACGTTGTCGCTATCTTCCCATCTCCATTCCCATCTGTCTCCGTCTTTCTTGTATTTCAATCTTCTCATTTCGACATACTGGTCACCCAGCTTTTTCAGTTCTTCTGCCAATACATCGGCCTCCCAATCGGTCAAGCCGTATTCTTTTTTGAACTCGTTCCGGTCGGAAGCTCTCCAGCCTCCGTCGTACAGGTTCTTGGCATCGTAGGCGATTTGTTCTCTGGTCATTTCGGTCTTCATGATTCATCTCTCCTTTTCTTCTTGAGGGGCTTTCTTTTTTGTACCCCTCTCCTCTCTTCTTGTCTATATTATAGCACGCAATGCGTGCTAGTGCAAGATATTTTTATAAAATTTTGCAAAAAAAAATAGAGCCCCCAGGGTAATCCCCTGGAGGCGTTTTTACTTGCGGCCGATCCACAGCCTGGTGGCAATCATAGCCTGGTAATCAGTCAGCATGCTCCGCTGCAGCTTCCAGCCAAGGTAGATCTTCCAGTACCATTTCCCGGTGATCCTGGTTTCGTTTTTGTAGGACCAGACTAGGCCGGAGCGGCAAAAGTACCATCCGTCCCCGCTCTTGGTCTGGATCGGGTACTGCTGGGGCCAAACCGTAGCCCCAAAGAGATAAAAGGCAAAGCCATAGGCGCAGTTGCGATACAGCCAGTGGACTCGGCAGCAGTAGCGCCGGATCCGGTCAGCCAGGCCAAACGGCTTGACAAGCCGCTCTGTATAGCGGATCTGTCCGCACTCCATCCTGTGCTCCTGGATATAGTGGGCGTCCCAGTCGTAGCGCAGGCAGGATGGCATCCGGCCCACGTCCGTCTTGTTGTCCAGGGTGTCGTCCCATGTCTGCCACATGCGCAGCAGGCCAGGCAGCTCTCCCTGCTCACTGGCAAAGATGACTACCAGCCAGTTGGTCAGGTAGCAGATCACCATGCAGATCAGCTGCAGGGGCAGATAGATGAGGTATCTTATCATAATCACCACTCCTTGATCGTATAGGTGATGGAGCCAGCCTCAACCTTGCGGCCCGTCCTTGTGTAGAGCATACCCTCCCACCGACCGTACTGGTATCCAGCCCCGATGTATGTCTTGTCTCCGGTGGTCATAGCCCCCACCTTGACCTTGTGGGGCTTGCGCAGGTTGACCTTGTACACATCCACCTTTTGACGGTCGTGGTCAGCCGTGACCACAGTGCGGTCCGTCTTTTCCCGGGCTGCTGCCGGTACGGATGGCTTGTCATCTTTGATGTCACGGGCCACTGTCTCCGCTCCGCTCGTCAGATCCGGAGCCTGGACATAGTAGGTCACCTGGGGTGTCGGCTGTGTCTGCTGGATGTGATAGATCTCCTTGGTCACCTCTCTGGCGGAGTCGTCGGACAGCTTGAGCTGGTCGGCAGCCTTGACCGGATCCGTGGTGTCTTGATACGGCATCACAGTTGGCTGCTCTTTTTGGCGCTCTCGATGGGCATAGATCAGCCCGGCCAGCAGACTGATCACGCAGAGAGCGATGACTGCCAGGATGATTTTCTTTTTTTGTTCGGTGTCCATAAAAATCACCTCTTATTTTGCGATTAGACGACTTTTATTTCGTTTCGCATATACTTTATTGCAGATATAGCAAAAACCCTCCACATCGCAATCTCGTTGATGTAGCGGGTTTTAGTCCCAAAAATTACACAGCGTCACTCCACGACGGTCAGCGTGCAGCTGTTGCCGGAGTCAATGATCATCTGACTGAGCTCCTCACCGTCTGCATTTTGCATGCGGAGGCATCCATAGGTGCCTTCCCAGCCCTGGTACGGGGCAAACGGGTCGTCCAGGTCACTGCCGCCCCCATGGATGTCTCTCCCCCTGGAGTCGCCGGTTGTGATATAAAAAGTCCCATAGCCAGGACCATAGGCCGTAGTGATCTCGGCGCTTACATCCGGATAGGTCCCGTCCGGCAGGGACTCCCGGGGTTCACCCTCGTCATTGTATCCGGCAAAAAAATCGTCGTGGCATGGCCAGGACTTGATGACATTATAATCCTCGTCCATGGCGTAGATCGTCTGGCGGGACCGTTGGAATTGGATCTCCTTTAGCATTATCTTTTCCTCCCTCTATGGCATCTGGGATGCCATTGTGATTTCTGTCGACAAAATTTGCAGCCACCATCAAAATGACGGCCGCAAAGCCCTTGCTCCCCATGGAGTTGATAAAGTCAATCAGTTTGGGAAGATCGGGCTTGCCCGTTGCATACCACAAATAAATCCAGCCGGTCATATACAAGACCAGGCTGGACAGTAAAAACAACATATAGACGATGACCAGGCCCATGGGCAGGCCCTTGATGCGGACCTTACCGGCCTGGGCGATAAAGCTTAAAATCGGCCTAAAAAAGTTAGCCATGGCCCACCCGCTCCTCGATGCTGTCAATCCGGTGGGCGTTGCTTTTGCTCCGATCCTCCACGGACTGGAGGCGGACCTCCATCTGCTCCCGGTGGGCCTTTTCCTCGGCCAGCGTCGCATCCAGCTTGTCGAGGCTCCTCGTCACCCGGTCCAGGACCACCTGCAGAGGCGCCACCGTAGACCGGACCATATAGAGGATGGCTCCGCCGATGAGCCCCAGGATGGCAGCTGCGTCTCCTAACGATACATCCATGCTCTTGACCTCCTTGCTATCATCTCCAGTAGTAATACATTATCTAGGAGGTTGATTTTTATGCGATTACCAAACGGCTTCGGGTCTGTTTACAAGCTCCAGGGGCACCGGCGGCGCCCGTGGGTTGTCAAAAAGACGATTGATGGCCGTCAAAAAGCCCTTGGGTATTTTGACACACATGATGCGGCCCTCACTTTTTTGCTGAAATATAATCACGAGCCTCATGGGCTCACAGCGACGTTTTCCGACATCTACCAGCAGTGGCAGGCCAGCAAGTGGCCGACCATCTCAAGATCCAGCCAGCAGGCCTACGACATCTCTTTTAGGCATCTCACCAGGCTGCATGACAAAACCATGAGTCGGTTAAAATACCTGGACCTGCAGGCCGCCATGGACGACGTCCGCAAGGTGGCGGGGTACAGCACCCAGAAAAAGTGCCGGGTACTGATGAGCCAGCTGTATCAGTACGCCATCAAGCGGGAGATGGCCACCACTGACTACTCCCGCTACGTCGAGATCGACAAGCATGTGACCGTCTACAAAAAGCGGCCGTTTACTACCCGGGAGATCAACCGGCTCTGGAGGGCATCTGAGAGCGATGCTGTCCAGGATGTGCTGATTCTCATATACACGGGGCTCCGGATTGGGGAGTACCTAACCCTGCGGCCCCAGGACATCAAGCTTCGGGAGCGTTACCTTGACATCCGGCACAGCAAGACGGAGGCAGGGATCCGACGGGTCCCGATCTCTAAAAAGATTCTGCCGTTTTTAGAGGTCCGGAAGGCCCGGCGGTCCATCTGCCAGTCACCGACGTATGACAGCTTCCGGCGGCGATTTGATAACGCTCTAAAGCAGCTGTCGATGCATCACAGCCCCCACGAGTGCCGCCACACTCTGGCATCC
>ERZ779705.1196-NODE-1196-length-18223-cov-19.792382_pt1 | contig 18223 bp, 10 predicted proteins | sample MGYA00511385_ERZ779705 | MGnify/ENA primary metagenome ERZ779705 (study PRJEB29588, sample SAMEA2145301) | human gut metagenome | biome: human gut; feature: human-associated habitat; material: faeces | place: Denmark | collected 2008/2010 ... | reverse complement strand
ATTGACCAGTCGGAAATGGATAGAGCTAAAGGTGGCTTGACACAGAACCCTGGCTGGTTATAAGTTTTGATTGTTTTTTTCTGAAGAGTCCCCGGTATTTCCTTGTGAATAATACCGGGGATTTTTTGTTCCTTCACAAAGTTTGTTTTGGCAAAACATCTGTCATGCTATCACGCAAATGGGTGTATTGTTTTGATTATAAATCAATTAAAGCGTGATAGATACCCGTGACAGATAAAAAACGTTACAACCATCTATCACGCTTTCCAATCTTTCTAAAAGATGATGCCTCCTATTTATTGGGTGAATCGTAAAAGTGGCTATTGTCTTAGTTCTCAGCATGAAACTTTTAGTTTTGAGACTAAATACGAGAAGTTTTGATTGGGAAAATAATTGGTTTCATTGAGGGAAACCTTTAGTTTCCAATAATAAAACTAAAAGTTTCAGCAAGTGAAACTTTTGGTTTCAACGATATGAAACTGTCATTCCGGCCCGTTGGGAACCGGCAAGGGTATCTATATAAAACGACCGAAACAGATACTTTTCGAAGGAAAAGTATCTGTTTCGGCATAAAAACGTAGTGTTAACATAGGAAATAGGGGAATTATCCCCTATTTATTCTCTTGATTGCTGTTATGGAAACCGTTTTATTTGAGGAACGGGTTGCCGCTTTTGTCTTTGCTCACTACCCAGCGGAAAGCATTAACCAATAGCAGGTTCTGTGTACCGTCGATAAACTCTTCGTCACCATGTCCCATATTCAGGTAAATCATTCTGTAATTCTTGTTGGACCATACGATGGGGAAGTCGCCAAAATTCACTACATCCTTGATACCCAGTGGATAGTTCTTGGGAGATAGGGACAAGAGTACTTCTACGTCCTTGTTCTGGCGGGGGCTGGGAGTCCATTGGTACCATTCGCTGGCGGGAGCCACGAATGATGCAGGCAGATTCTTGGTAACGGGATGTTCTTCGTTGTCGACTTCGACCAATACCGGCTGGGGAGGCCAGTTGTTGCAATAGAACACCCACCACCAAGAAACTTAACGAACCAGGGCCAATGCGTGTTTTTGTCGTTGTAGGCAGCTGCGTGGAAACCTACCCAACCGCCTCCGTTTTCCATGTATTGCTCAAAAGCATCGCGTTCGGCCTTGGTGTTGGGGGATGTGTTAAGCATGATAATGACATTGTATTCTTTCAGTTTCTCGTATGGGTATTTTGAAAAATCGGTAGTAATATCCAGAACAAAGCCGTCACCGTAATTGAGCTTCTTGAAGAAAGTGGTTGCTTGTTCTGCAAATTGTACGTGTGCTTCTTCCGCATGTTGCGTGTAATAAATCAAGGCCTTGAAGCGAGGAGCTTTGGCATAGTTTGCCGGATAACCTTCGGGGACTTGTGCGTACGTCAGCAGGGTGCAAGCCGTAAACAATAAAATAAACAGATGTTTCATAATTTGTAATTTATAATTTATAAGTTATTAATTCTCCATTATCTAATATTCCGCAATCAGAGACAGCCATTTGCCTGCCGAGGTAATCCATACCTCTTTATAACAGGCATTGTTGGTTTGCGGCCAATAGGGGACATCGTCGTTACCCAGGGTACGGATACCAACGGGCATCTCTCCTGTCATTTCTCCCGAAGAGAAGGTATTCAGTTGCGGATAGTTGTGTCCTTCTCCATAAATCAAGGATTGTCCGAAAGGATTCTTGCCTACGGTCCAGTACAACTGTTCCAGACCGATGTTGAGCAGTTCCTTGTCCTTCAGGAAGTTTCCGCAGATGGCGGCGGACTTTCCGTTGGAAAGATGGATGGCGGTATTGCCGTTGAAAATGTTGAACCACACGGGGAAACGTTTCATGTAGTGCTCTTTGTCCAGTTGTACTCCTCGTTTAATCTGTTCCGTGTACAGTTCCTTGGCATTGGCAGGGGGAAACAGATGGAGGGCGTAGAAGTTGGTGGTATCCTTATATTCCTCTGCATGGTAAACACCGCTTGGAATCATACCGTAGGGATGGGTATACTTCATCATTCCTTTCAGATACTCTCCATATAGTTGTATGGAATTCACCCATTTAGGATAATCGGGGTGCTCCTTCTGGGTTTCGCAAAGCATCACCATGGCCTGCATATAGACCTGCTCGCGCGACTGGTGTATGTAATGTACGATGGATTTGCGGGATTTGTCCCGGTAGAAGAATCCGCGTGTCCCGTCTTTGTCTTTCAGCGGTTCCGTGCGCTGGCAGTCGAGGGTGTAGCGGATGTATTCGGCGGCGATGTCCGCATAAGAAGGTTTTCCGGTCAGCTTGTATAATTGGCTTGCCGACCAGGAGATGGTAGCCATATACTGACTTTTCGAAGTGTTGTAACTGTGTTCGTAAGGCTGGACGAACTGGTCGAAGCCATCTTTTTTGAACTTCTCCATAGCAAAAGCGAAATCTTCTTCGGCCACGCGCAATAGGTATTCCTGCAGCATCGGGTCGTTGTCCAGCGTCATGGAGGCGTAAGCTTCGTATCCGGCATAGAGAAAGTTGTCAAATGCCATGTTCTGTACACGTACGGAAGATATGTCGTCCAATGTATTGAACACACCGTCTTGCCAGATAAGCAATCCCATGCTGCTGGTGCGGTAACCATCGCCGTAGCGGTTCTTTAGGATGAACTCTACTCCCCATTCCGCCTCTTCACGCAGGCGGGCGGCGAGGGCTGGGTTGATATTTCTTTGTTTATTATAGGCTTCGAGCAGAGCAAAGGTCACGTCTCCCGTCTGCAAGGTTTGCTGGGACAAGTCTCCTGCATCGTGCCATCCGCCGGAGTAGGAGATGCTGCGTCCGTCATGTCGGGACATGAGGTCTACGTGGCAGGTGGAATGCTTGCCGGGAACCGGATGTCCACAGCGCTGGCAGAAGATGAAGTTCAGCACTTTCCATTGTGAATCTTCCCAAAGTCTTTCTCCAATCCGGAAGGTGGGAGTTAGCGATGTTCCGACCTTCAGCTGATACTCTCCGGGATTATTGAAGGAGGTGAAATCAATAAGGCCAAATTCTCCGAGAGTGGTTTTCTCTTTTCGGATGTCTCCTTCGTAAGCTATTTCTCCGGTTGGGGTAAGCAGTTGGAAGCGCTTTCCGGCGTCTATGGTGAGGTTTGTGTTGATGAGGGCGGTTTTGGGGTGGTTGACGGCATAGCCGGTTGTCGAGTAGGAGATTTTTCCATCGGCAGGTATCCATCCGCTGACTTTCTCAGGGGCTTTCACCGTTTGCAGTTGTAGATTGTCCAGGTAGTAGATAGCTGAATCTCCTGTAGTCCGGTCTTTGCCTTTGAGGGCTGTGCTGAAGGTGATGGATATCACCTTGTCGCGCTGATACTCGTCTATTTCGAGGAAGCATTGGTTCCACTCCTTATTAATAAGGTTAATGAGGTGTGAACCCGAAGGCTGATTATATCCTTTCTTGGCAGGAGTATCTGCATTGCGAAACGTGAGGTTCATGTTGACGATGCGCGCGCCGTCGCAATCGGGATAGATGGAGAATACGATGCGGTTGTACTTCTCCAGATTGGCGCCGTCTAGATGATAGGTAACACTGCTGTTTCCGTAGGTGGCATAGTCTGGGTCGGAAGGAGAGCCGGTCGCCCTTTTCCCGGTGAATGTGGGGAATTGCAGTTTGATGCTGCCTTTGCCGGAAACGGTCTTTTCCGTACTGAAGGACATGCTTCCTGCGCCGGAATGACTCCATCCCTCTGTACCTGCCGAGCGGGTGAGAGGAGCGCTTTGCAAGACCTCCTTTTTCCATCCGTTGGTTTCGAAAGAGTTTTCAATATCCAGGGGGAGGGGTTGATGTATCAGTCCGCTTTCGTGGAGTTGTCGTTCCAGTTTGGGGTCTTGGGTCAGACGTGTCTGACCGTATGCGGCAATACTGCCGAGAGATAAAAGGTATAAAAATAATAATGTCTTTCTCATGTTGATGTCAACCTTTGGTTTCGGTTGCAATGTTAGCCATTATTAGGCAGAAGGAGGTTTGAAAACTGCCATAAAAGCTTTAAAAGCTATCCGAAGTAGAGGAAATATGAATTTCGGTAGATGTATAATCCCTATGATGTACGACTTATAATGCCAAAGAAAATACTAAAATCGTATTTTCATAACAGAAGAAAATTGTAACTTTGCGAAGTTATGTCACAATGTTAACCTATGATGCGTATCTTGATTTTAATAATAATGCTGTTGCCATGTTCGCTTGGTATGTATGCATCTGCAATAGATAGCCTTTTGTCTGTTCTGGATAAGACTATCGTGATGCGTAGACAATACGAGGAAGAAAAAGAACGGTATATTTCTTTGATAAAGGATGAGTTGAAGCAAGGGAGGCTTACTGACATGGAGCGTTATCTGATACAAAATCGTCTTTTTGCCGAATATAATTCTTATATTAGTGATTCTGCATTACATTATATAAATGAAAATATTCTTATTGCCACACGGCTAAATAATAGGCAATGGATAAATAGTTCTATATTAAATAAAGTACATATTCTAAATACTTCGGGCCTTTTTGTTGAAGCAATGGAATTGCTGAAATCGCTTCCTCGTAACACGTTGGAGGGTGAAAATATAGTGGACTATTATGTATGTTTTGAAAACCTATATCTCTATCAGGCAGAGTACGCCACTGATCGGAACTACGTGAACAATTATCTTCGGATAGCAAATTTGTATAGGGATTCTATAATCAGCCTAGTACCGGAAGATACTTATAGATATGTAGTCGTGCATGCACCTCAGCTCATTGACCAGGGAAAAAGTCAGGAGGCTATATGTTTATTGAAGAATTTTTTACCTCGGTTGAAATCCAATACGCGTGAGTATGCAGTAGCTACTTCAATTCTGGCTTTTGCTTATCATGTCGTGGGGAACAAGCAGAAAGAAATGGAAGCACGTATTAGCAGTGCCATTGCTGACATTAGGGCAGTGGTGAAAGAAAATTATTCTTTGTGCGCATTAGCGGAATTACTTTATGGAATGGGCGATTTGGAACGTGCTAATCACTATATCAAGATTAGTATGGAAGATGCTAATTATTATACTACTCGGTTGCGTAGTTCGCAGAATTCCAAGATGCTTCCGCTCATAGATCGTGCTTATCAGCAAGAAAAGGAAATACAGCAACAGCGGCAGAGAATGTTTATTACAGGCATATGTATCCTTTCTGTTTTCCTTCTATTGACAGTACTGTGTGTGCTATGGCAAATGAAAAAATTGTCTTATGCCCGTAAAAAAGTTGTTGCTGCCAATTCCCAATTGAGTATATTGAATAGTGAATTGAAGAAGCTGAACAAGTCTCAACATGAGGCTAATGAACGATTATTGCATACTAATCAGACTCTTACGGAAGCCAATCATATTAAGGAAGAGTATTTGGGACGTTTCCTCAGTTTAAGTTCCTCTTATATAAGTAAGATGGAAGAATATCGCCGCATATTGAACAAGCAGGCTGCTGCCGGTAAACTTGAGGAGTTATATCGTACATTGAAGTCCGACCGTTTCATAAATCAAGAGTTGAAAGAGTTCTATCACAATTTCGATGTATCTTTTCTTAAGATATTCCCTAACTTTGTAGAAGAATTTAATCGTTTGTTGCCAGTTGAAGAACAATTGCATCCTAAAAATGAAGAATTGCTTGTTACCGAACTGCGCATATTTGCACTGATTCGTTTAGGTATTACAGACAGTGCGCGTATTGCAGAATTTTTGCGTTATTCCATAACTACCATCTATACTTATCGTTCCAAGCTAAAAAACAAGTCTCTTTGTAAAGAGGACTTTGAAGAACGAGTGATGAAAATAACTTCTTTTTGATTTTATCCTCCTTTTGAGGCTTTCTTCTGCCTTAAAAAGTTTAGAAATGATTTAGAAATTAGTAGCAATAGCATTTTTGTAATGCGTTGTATTATAGTTGATTGCCTGTTGCAGGACTTTAGATTTTTATCTCAGCCCAAATCGTGCGTTTGTTTTGATAATACATTTGCATCAATCTATTTATTGTTTAACTAATTTCTAATAAGATGAAAAAGAAAAGTCTAAAGAGATGCCTTAAAAAGCGCATGATCCTTTTACTGGGTTTTCTTATGATGACTGGTGTTGCTGTTGCGCAACAACTTCAGGTACAAGGAAAGGTGACCGATGCAACGGGTGAAGGTCTTATCGGTGCAAGTGTATTGGTAAAGGGTACAACTTCGGGGGTGATAACTGACATTGACGGTAACTATGTGTTATTGAATGTCAATCCTGATGCAATACTTATTTTTTCTTATGTAGGTTACCAAACGCAGGAACTGAACGTATCCGGTAGAAACAAGATTGATGTTGTCTTGCATGATGACCAGCAGGTGTTGGAAGAAGTTGTAGTAGTGGGTTACGGTTCATTGAGTAAAAAAGAAGTTTCCAGTTCCATTGTACAAGTGGATAAGAAAAATTTTAATTTGGGGGCTATGAATAACCCGATGGAAATGGTATCGGGAAAAGTCGCGGGCTTGAATGTCAATACGCAGGCAGCTGCCAATCCTAACTCCAGTTCTTCATTACAAGTACGTGGTGCAACATCTGTTTCTGCAAGTAATAGTCCTTTGATTGTCATAGATGGTGTGGCAGGTGGCGATATCCGTAACATCGCTGCACAGGATATTGAATCTATTACGGTATTGAAAGATGCGGGTTCAGCTGCTATTTACGGAACGCGAGGTGCTAATGGTGTGATTTTAGTTACAACGAAACGTGGCTCGGGTGAAGCTGGAAAAACGGTAGTCACATATGACAGTTACATCGCTTTTAATGTAGCCAAGCCCTCTCCGGATATTCTGTCGGCTGATGAATTCCGTCGTTCGAGACGAGGTACAGACTATGGAGCCGACACTGACTGGTATGGACTGATTACTCGTGATGTAGCATACGACACAAACCAATATATATCTATTGATGGTAGCACAAAGAATGGTTTCTATGGTGCTTCCTTCAATTACAAAAGTGCCAATGGACTTGACATCGTGAGTGGTCGTGAAGAATTTGGAGGTCGTTTTTCTATGGAACAGCGTGTACTGGAGAATCGCTTACAATTCAACGGTTCGTTGAGTGCACGTCGTGTAAATGAAACCTGGGGAAATGATGGTTTCTTCGATAGGGCACTCACAATGAATCCTACAATGCCGGTATATAATGCAGACGGTTCGTATTATCAGCCTACTTCTCCTACGGGTGCAACCAATCCGGTTGCGGAGCTTGCTTTGAGAGATAACAACGGCCAGCGTATGTATTTGTTGGGTACGGCTGAGGCTAAACTGAATATTTTGCAGACAGAAAAGCATTTGTTGAATACAACATTAAGTTACTCATTGCATTACAATGACATGAAGCAACAATATTATGCTTCGTCTGCCGGTTCGGAGTCCTATTGGAATGGTTATAAAGGACGTGCGGAAATGAAGTATCAGAAATGGTACACCAATCGATTGGAGTGGTTGGGAAATTATGCACTGAACTTGGGCGACCACAATATTAAGGCTGTAGTGGGCTATACTTATGAGAAGTCTATCTGGGAACAGATTGGTGGTAGTAACAACGACTTCTCTTTTGATAATACGAAATATTGGGATTTGGGCAGTGGCTCTTATCTGAAGGATGGTTTGGCAAGTTTATATAGCGGTCGCTCTGAATCGACACTTATTGGCTTCTTTGGTCGGTTGAACTATAATTGGAAGGATATGCTTTTTGCATCGGCTTCGTTGCGCTATGAAGGCTCTTCCAAATTTGGTGCTAACCAAAAGTGGGGGTACTTCCCAGCAGCTTCTTTGGCTTGGGAAATGATGGAGATGGGCTTTATGAAGAATACCCGGAAAGTGTTGACCAGTTTGAAACCGCGTGTTTCTTTCGGAATTACCGGTCGTTCGGATTTTGATGCTTATAAATCACTTTCTACTTACAATACCAATGGTAGTTATCTCTTTGACGGGCGTTGGGTAACGGGCTATGCTCCCTCTAGTAATGCTAATCCGGATTTGGCTTGGGAAAAGAGCGTTGCGATTAATCTGGGTGTTGATTTTGTTCTATGGAATCGTTTACGTGGTTCAGTGGAGTATTTTGACCGTAGTTCTAAAGACTTGCTTTATACGTACACGGCACCTCAACCGCCTTTTGTCTATTCCACTATTTTGGTTAACGTTGGAACAACGAAAAATACCGGTATAGAAGTATCTTTGGATGGTGACATCCTTACTAAAACAGCAGTGAAGTGGACGAGCGGAATCAATTATTCTTATGGGAAGACTAAGTTGACCAAACTTTCTAACGATATTTACAAGGCATCTTATCTCGACCTTTACTTAAAACCGGGTACTGGCTCCAGCGAATATTTCTTCCGTGTGCAGGAAGGGGGAGAGATAGGGCAGTTCTACGGTTATGAATATGCAGGTGTTGACGAAAATGGCAATATGCTTATTTTGAATGATAAAGATGAGCAAATACCGATTTCTCAGGCTGATGCCAAGTATAAACGTTATATTGGCAATGGTGCTCCCAAGCACTTCTTGTCTTGGAGTAACAACCTGACTTGGAGAAATTTTGATTTGAGTGTATTCTTCCGCGGTACATTCGGTTTTGATGTATTCAATATGCGTAAATATGGTATGGGGCTTCAGGGATGTGGTACAGATAATGTTCTTCGCTCTGCGTATCTGGAAGATAAGAATATCCGTACCGGTGGTGGAGTAATATCTTCCTATTTCCTGGAGGATGGTAGCTTCATAAAACTGGAAAATGTAACCTTGGGATATAATTTTACTCCTAAGAACCGTAAGTTACTGGATAATATGCGCATATATCTGTCTGCCAAGAATCTGTTTACCTTGACCGGATATTCTGGTAATGACCCTTCAATTATAGACGTGAATGGTATCCAGCCGGGAGTAGATAGTAATAGTGCTTATCCTACAGCAACTCAATTGAGTTTAGGTGTGACTCTTCGCTTCAAATAAATGAGAAACAAATTATTAAAAATATGAAAGATATGAAATATATAAAATGTCGTTGGTTATTGGCGATGATTATGTCATGTTCACTTTTCTCTTGTACTAATTTGGACGAGGAAGTGTTCGATCGTGTGGATGCCGGAATTTATTATCAAGATGAGACGAGTGTTCAGGGGGCAGTGGCAGCCATCTATTCGAAAGCTGCATATAGTTATTTGGAATACTTCTGGTATTTGCAGGAGTTTTCTGCCGACCAGGTGGCATGGCGCAGTTGGAACGGTGGACTTTGGGGATGGGATGAGGCATTGAAGTTTGCTTTGTCTTCACATACCTGGACGTCAGAATCAACCATTATTCGCCAAACTTGGGAGAATGCGTGGACCACTATTGGGCTTTGCAATACGCTTATTACAGATTTGCAGGCAATCAGCCCCGCATCTATACGCATGACTGAGGATGCTTTGAATAGTTATATTGCCGAAGTACGTACCCTGCGTGCTTGGGCATACTACAATATCTTTGAGATTTGGGGTGGAGCACTTCCCTTGAACATTTCTTCGGGTGCGGAAATCCCTGGTTCTGCAGATACTGATTTTGATAAGGGGTGCAAGATTATCTACGATTTTATCAGTCAGGAATTAGATGAGTCAGTTACAGATCTTATGAAAGAAGATGGTTCTGGAAAGACTCGCAACCGCATGAACCAAGCTGCCAATCGTATGATTAAGATGCGCTTGTTGCTGAATTCTGAGGTGTTTATCAAACAAAACAGTTATAATGAGTGTGCCACTCTTTGCCAAAAAATTCTGAATGGCGATTATGGTACTTACAGCATTACCGATGACTATCGCGATATTTATTCGATAAACAATGTAGAATGTCCGGAAGTTGTAATGGCATTGGCGATGGAAGTCGGTCAGGTCAATACCGGTTGGATGCGTAACATGCCTTTCATGCCTTACAATTGTTGGGATTACTTTGGAGGTACATACAGCCAGAGCGGATGGAATTGTGTATGCTTGGCACCTTCATGGGATAATTCTGGAAATGTACAGCCGTATGGTGGTACTGACAATCCTAAGAGCTTTCTTACCGACTACGGTGATAAGTTAGGAGCAGTTTATGAACGTTTCCACGATAAAGATATCCGTAAGCAGAACTATGTGTATAATGAAACAACAGGAAACTATCAAGGCATTTTTTTGAAAGGGGCTATTAAAGCCAACTATGGTAAGGGTGCGGCTTTGAAAGCAGATGCCGACCGTGACGGTCAGGATTTGGTTTATGTGGATCAGGTGGGTACATTCCTTAATTTAGGACGTAATCTGGAGACTGTCATGTCACCTCGCTGGGGTGAAACGAATTCAGGTGTCCGTTTGGTAAGATATCCGGTTTATCCGGAGAGTGCAGGCATTGATTTCCAAAACATCGATGAGGTGGAATTCCGTTTGAGTGAAGTGGTCTATACTCTTGCTGAATGTAAAATGCGTGCAGGTGATACGGAAGGTGCTAAAGAACTGGTATATAGAGTTAAAACACGCTATTTTACAGATAAATCGGCTCTCGAACAGCCCGGTCCTGGTTTTACATCCTTTGATATGGATTGGATGTTGAGTGAATGGGGACTTGAATTCTTGGGAGAGGGGCGTCGTCGTCGTACAGACTTGCGTCGTTTCGATAAGTTTACGCAAGGGCAATGGTGGTTCTTTGGCCGTGCCACGGACGACGGTTTAAGCTATCCGGCTAAACGTGACCGCAAATACGAGTGGTATCCCTTGCCCCAGTCTGCCCTTATGGTAAATCCGGGACTGGTACAGAATCCTAATTATTAATCATCCTATAATAATAGTAACAATGAAAAAATATATATGTAATCCGCTATGGCTTTTGTTGCTTTTTGTAGCTTTCATCAGTAGTTGTGACAAGGAGGAAATTGTGTTTGACCATGAGTTGCCGCAATTTGAACTTCGTAGCGATGCTATCTTGCTGGAGGTGATTATGCCCCAAGGAACTGGTGCCGATGAAATAATTTATATTGCAGGCGATTTCAATGGAGGTCAGGATGCTGCTTCCGGAGACCTTAAGTGGCAGATGGAGAAAGCTGCAAACAATGATGTTAAATGGGGCATATACCTCTATCCGGAAGATTTTGTTAATGGAAAGACACTTGCCGATGGCTTTTATTTCGTTTCTAAGACACAAGGTATAGAGCGTACTTTGCAGAATGGGGATGCTTTACATCAAATTTCGGCTAAGGTAGGTACTCGCACTGATATAACGGTAACCCGCTGGAATGCTTATTTTGAGGAGCCGGAAGACCCAAGTGAAGTGACCCACGACGGTTATGCTGTGTTCGTGATGGACAATACAGGTTGGGATGCACTGACACTTTATGCGTGGGGAAATGATTTGCCGGAACTTTTTGGAGGTTGGCCCGGTATTTCACCTACTGGTAGCGTTGAGATAAAAGGAATTACCTATAAATACTTTGATACAGGTGAAGCAAATAAGGGATTGGTTTACAATTTGATATTTAACGATAATGGAGTAGGTTCACAATTTGATGGACCACAGAACTTTACTCTTGACCGTGACATATATTTGGAAATCACAGAAAGCGGTTGGACGGAAATAGATCCGGATGCAGTGGTCATCCATGATGGTTATACCATTTTTATTGAAGACCAGTCCGGATGGGCAGAAACAACCATATATGCGTGGGGAAATGATATACCGGAACTCTTTGGCAGTTGGCCAGGAATATTACCAACCGGTAGTGTTGAGATAAAAGGTGTCACGTATAATTATTACGATACAGGTGAAGCAAATAAGGGATTGACTTACAATCTGATAATGAATAATAACAATGGAGGCTCACAATTTGACCTCGCAGCAGTGACGCTTGATCGAGATTATTATTTCCGTATTACGGACATAGCTGGTGAGGAGATTGACCCTAACAATCCGGACGGAGACTCTGAACCGGAATCTGAAGCGGCTTTTGTTTCTAATCAGAATAATTTCTTGAAATGAGTTTTGTATAGTAATGAAGATGTTAAATGACCTATTGGTGGAATGAGATTGGGGATAGGATATCTCTTTTCAATCTTGCGGATATATGTCCCAAGGCTTGGTTTTTCTATCCCAAGTCTTGGGATAGAAAAACCAAGCCTTGGGAAGAAGTTATCTCTTAGCTCTTTTGTTTTTTAGTATTGGCTTCCGGGATTTTTAGTATTAAGGCTTAGTATCTTTTCTGCCAATACCCATTACTGGAGAGTTTGGATGCTCCTTTTGCAGATATCAGTTCCGCCAATGAGTATAAGTATAGATAAAAAGTAGAAATATGAAAAAAGTAATAATTGCGACACTGCTCTTTACGATGCTACATTCTTGTATGGGGTGTAGTGATAGTCAGAGTGACATGGAACCGATTCCCGTCCCACAGGAAGAATACATGGCTTCGGATATGGTGATTTATGAGGCAAATCCCCGCATTTTTGCCGAAGAAAATGCGTTCTCTGCCATCAAAGCAGAGCTTGACCGTATTCAAAGCCTGGGGACTACCGTGCTTTGGCTGATGCCTGTAAATGAGCCGGGAGTACTGAAAAGTGTGAATTCACCTTATTGTATAAAGGATTATAAAAAGCTGAATACACGTTACGGAACAAAAAAAGACTTGAAAGAACTGGTAGATGCTGCCCATGCCAAAGGAATGAAAGTGATTCTTGACTGGGTTGCCAACCATACTTCGTGGGACAATGCTTGGGTGACTGAGCATCCGGATTGGTATACACAGGATGCAAATGGCAATGTGGTACAACCTCAAGAACAGCCTTGGGCGGATGTTGCTGACTTGAATTTTGACAACGAAATCATGCAGCAAGCCATGATTGATGCCATGAAGTATTGGGTAACAGAAATTGGTATTGATGGATACCGTTGTGATTATGCCGAGGGGGTACCAGATGCTTTCTGGAAGAAAGCAATCGCCGAGCTCCGTACACTTGACAATAATTTGCTGATGCTTGCCGAAGGCGGAAAAACGTCTTTAATGAACAATGGTTTCAATCTGCTCTACGGCTGGAACTTCCATAGTAAACTGAAAGACTATTATGCCGGTAAATGCTCACTTACTGACCTTTATGCTATGAATACTTCCGAATTGGAGGGAATGCCGAAGGGTACGTTACGGTTACGCTATTCTACTAATCATGACCAGGCAAGTGAGGCTTCACCGATAGAATGTTATGGCGGTGAGCGTGGTGCCATGTCTGCTTTTGTATTGACGACTATGCTCGAGGGGATACCTCTTATTTATAGTTCGCAGGAAGTAGCCTATCCGCGGTCACTTAACTTTTTCAATTACGGAGTTATAGACTTGAAGTCCAATGAAGTCTTTGCGCAAGAGATGGCAGAAATCATCAGAGCCTATAAAGCTACGAGCAGTGTACGTGGTGGTGAACTGGAAGTTTATACTACCGGAGATGCCGCTTCATTTTATCGGGCAGCAGGCAGTCATGGCATGTTGGTCATGGTGAATACCGCCAATGAGTCTGTACAAGTGAAAGTACCTATGGAGCATGCTGGCAAGACCATGACCGATGTGATTGCCGGTGTGGATGTGGAGTTGCCTACAGTAATGACGATGGAACCTTATCAATATTTTATATATCAACAATAACGGATGTATATGAAACATGTATTATTAACAGTTGTATTTCTGGGAATTGCTTGTGTGGCGATGGCACACGAATTGTTATCTCCCAATGGGAATCTGAAACTCAATGTTGTGCTTGATTCCGAGGGGGGCCGGTCTATAGCTTATATTACAAAGGAGAGCCGGTTGTAGAACCTTCTGCCTTGGGAATACTTATGGAAGAAGCGGATTTGTCAAATGGCTTCCGGATTCTTGATGCAACAAATTCTACTTTTGATGAAACTTGGATGCCTGTATGGGGAGAGTATGAAAAAGTCCGTAACCATTACAATGAACTTACTGTCACTTTCTCACAACCGGCAAAGCACGACCGTACGATGATTGTACGTTTTCGATTGTTTGACGATGGACTCGGATTCCGTTATGAGTTGCCGGAGCAGAAAACCATGAATTATCTGACGGTAAAAGACGAACTGACGGAATTCAATCTGACCGGTAATCATACACTCTATTGCATTCCCGGTGATTATGATACGAATGAGTTTGCCTATACTACTGCGGCCATTTCCGAAGTGCGCGAAGCTATGGAACGTAATCTACGTAAAAAAGGATATGAAGCTAAAGCGACTTCATTCACAGTACAAACACCCCTTATGATAAAGACTACCGAAGGACTTTATATCAATATTCATGAAGCTGCCTTGGTAGATTATTCTGCCATGTTGCTGAATGTGGATGATAAAGAGTTTAACTTTTCTGCTCATCTTACTCCCGATAAATTAGGAAAGAAAGGATATCTGCAATTACCGTTGCATACCCCGTGGCGTACAATTATGGTTAGTGACGATGCACGTAGCATCCTTGCTTCTCAGTTGATTCTTAATCTGAATGAACCTTGTAAGCTGGAAGATACTTCTTGGATTAAGCCACAGAAATTTATCGGTGTCTGGTGGGAGATGTTTACTGGTGGAGGAGGTACATGGGCATATAGCGACTATTATAAGGCTAAACCCGGCATAACCGACTATTCAAAGTTAACTCCTAATGGACATCATCCGGCCAATACTGAACATGTGAAAGAGTACATAGACTTTGCGGCGGAGAATGGTATTGATGCGGTATTGGTTGAGGGTTGGAATGAAGGTTGGGAAGATTGGGCATCCTATCGTAAGGATCGTCAGTTCCTTTTTGACAAACCTTATCCGGACTTTGATGTTGCGGTACTACATGCCTATGCCAAATCAAAGGGGGTAAAGATTATCATGCATCATGAGACGGCTGCTAATGCTGCCGATTATGAGCGGCAGCTGGATGTAGCCTTTCAATTTATGGTAGATAATGGCTATAATTCTGTAAAGACAGGATATGTGGGCTCAATCATTCCCCGTAGTGAATATCATTCCTCACAATGGATGAACAATCATTATATACATGTGGTGAAGCGTGCTGCTGATTATAAGATTATGGTAGATAGTCACGAGGCTGTTCGTCCCACCGGCTTGTGTCGGACCTGGCCCAACTGGGTAGCGCAAGAATCTGCCCGTGGTGGTGAGTTTGAATCTATGGGGGGCAATGATCCGGATCATACTTGTATCTTGCCGTTTACTCGGTTGAAGGGTGGTCCGATGGATTACACTCCTGGTATTTTCCAGACAAAACTTTCGTATTATAATAGTTCGAAACCTAAAGGTCAGGCGGGTACTACATTGGTAAAACAATTGGCTCTATATGTAACGATGCCCTCTCCGTTACAGATGGCAGCAGACCTGCCGGATAATTATCGCCGTTTTCCCGATGCGTTTCAATTTATTAAGGATGTAGCGGTGGATTGGAGCAATTCTTGGTATTTGGAAGCCGAACCGGGTGATTATATCACAGTGGCTCGTCAAGCCAAAGGAAAACAAGAGTGGTATGTAGGTGCTATTACCGACGAACATCCTCGTACGGCAACTATTCCTTTCTCTTTCTTACCCGAAGGAAGGAAATATATTGTTACCGTTTATGCAGATGGTCGGGATGCAGACTGGAAAGATAATCCGCAGAGCTATGACATCCGTCGTGGCATAGTAACGTCAAAGAGTGTGCTGCGTCAACCTTTGGCAAGTAGTGGAGGGGTGGCTATCAGTGTTCGAGAAGCAACAAAAGAAGAGGTAAAAGGATTGAAGAAATTATGAAGCTTGTCCGTACATAGTAATTATTATGTTGCGGATTTAATACAAGCATTTAAGAATTAAAGTTAGCAATTGGAAAGGCATAGTCCGTGAGGATTGTGTCTTTTTTCGTAAATTATTCGTCATTTCTTATTTTCTTTATTATAATTTTTCTATATTTATGCCGTTATGGCGAATTGTTGACAGAATAGGAAAAGAATAGACCATTTAGGTATGAATAGAGAATGCCGGGGATTTGACATTTTATCATTCTTTAATCAAAATATAACCGTAAAATTTAGCTGTTTTGAAAAGTTTTCTTATATTTGCGGTGTTATTCATTGACATTTTGTTTGAATAGCGTAAAGTCAACAAGGTAATAACCTTTAAAACGTAATATTATGAATATCGAACGTATCATGACCTCTTTAGAGGCAAAGCACCCCGGCGAGTCTGAGTATCTTCAAGCCGTAAAGGAAGTTCTTCTTTCCATCGAAGATATCTATAATCAACATCCCGAGTTCGAGAAAGCGAAAATTATAGAACGTCTGGTTGAACCTGACCGTATCTTTACTTTCCGCGTAACGTGGGTGGATGATAAAGGTGAAGTTCAGACGAACCTTGGTTATCGTGTGCAGTTCAACAATGCCATTGGCCCGTACAAAGGCGGTATTCGTTTCCATGCTTCCGTAAATCTTTCTATCCTCAAATTCCTGGGATTTGAGCAGACTTTCAAGAATGCCTTGACTACATTGCCTATGGGTGGCGGTAAGGGTGGTTCCGACTTCTCTCCGCGCGGAAAGAGCGATGCTGAAATCATGCGTTTCTGTCAGGCCTTCATGCTGGAGTTGTGGCGTCACCTCGGTCCGGATATGGATGTTCCTGCCGGCGATATCGGTGTAGGCGGTCGCGAAGTGGGCTATATGTTCGGTATGTATAAGAAGTTGACTCGCGAATTTACGGGCACATTTACCGGTAAAGGATTGGAATTTGGCGGTTCGCTGATTCGTCCTGAAGCAACAGGATTTGGTGGCTTGTATTTCGTAAACCAAATGTTACAGACAAAAGGCATTGACATCAAGGGCAAGACCGTGGCTATCTCCGGTTTTGGAAATGTGGCTTGGGGTGCTGCTACCAAGGCTACCGAATTGGGTGCCAAGGTGGTTACCATCTCCGGTCCCGACGGTTACATTTACGACCCGAACGGTATCAGTGGCGAAAAGATAGATTATATGCTGGAACTCCGGTCATCGGGCAACGATATCGTAGCACCGTATGCCGACGAATTCCCCGGCTCTACTTTCGTGGCAGGCAAACGCCCGTGGGAAGTGAAAGCGGACATCGCTCTGCCTTGCGCTACCCAGAACGAGCTGAACGGCGAAGATGCACAACACCTCATTGACAACAAGGTGACATGTGTAGGCGAAATCTCCAATATGGGATGTACGCCCGAAGCTATCGACCTTTTCATTGACAACAAAATTATGTATGCACCGGGTAAGGCTGTCAATGCAGGTGGTGTGGCTACCAGCGGACTGGAAATGTCGCAGAACGCCATGCACCTCAGCTGGAGTGCAGCCGAAGTGGATGAAAAACTCCACGCCATCATGCACGGAATTCATGCTCAATGCGTAAAATATGGGACAGAACCTGATGGCTACATCAACTACGTGAAGGGAGCGAATATCGCCGGCTTCATGAAGGTGGCTCATGCCATGATGGGTCAGGGAATTATCTAAGAGAGAAACTTTGTTTAGTTGTATTTGTATTTGTGGTTTGTGCTGCCCTACGCCTGTGAAGGTATGGGGCAGTACTTTTTTATTCTCAATTAAAAAAGTTGTATCTTTGTATCCGAGAAACCATAAATGACAAAGAGATGTTACTACCTGAATTGAAACTGAGACGTGATAAAATACGCTCTCTCATGGCTCAACAAGAGATTGATGCCGCTCTTATCGCTTGCAATGTAAATTTAATCTATACGTACGGACGTGTCGTCAGCGGTTACTTGTATCTGCCGTTGAATGCTCCCGCTCGTTTATTCATCAAACGTCCTAACAATATTGAAGGGGAACATATTCATCCTATCCGTAAACCGGAACAACTGCCTGACTTACTAAAGGAATGTGGTTTGCCCATACCTGCGAGGTTGATGCTGGAGGGAGATGAGTTGTCTTTTACGGAATATAACCGTTTGGCTGCGTGTTTCCCTGAAACGGAGGTGCTTCCTTGTGGTACGGCACTTATCCGGAAGGCCCGAAGTGTCAAGACTGAAATAGAGATTGAGATGTTCCGTCGTTCCGGCATTGCACATGCTAAAGCTTACGAACAAATACCCTCGGTTTATAGACCAGGAATGACAGACCGCCAGTTATCCATCGAAATAGAGCGCCTGATGCGT
>ERZ779705.1179-NODE-1179-length-18378-cov-2.889483_pt1 | contig 18378 bp, 15 predicted proteins | sample MGYA00511385_ERZ779705 | MGnify/ENA primary metagenome ERZ779705 (study PRJEB29588, sample SAMEA2145301) | human gut metagenome | biome: human gut; feature: human-associated habitat; material: faeces | place: Denmark | collected 2008/2010 ... | reverse complement strand
CCTATTTTCAGTTAAGATTGCAAACAAGCTTAGCGAGTTTCGCAATTACCTAATCTGCCGATTGCCTTTTTTATTTATCCGTTACATTATCCCTTTCACCTATCCCAATCGCACTGAGTCTCTTCTTCCGTCTATCTGAAGCACTGCTTTGGATGCCACAACATGACTGTCACCGTTTTTAAGCCATTTGACAACTTTTCCATCCTGCAGTATTAAAATATCAGCTTTCGAGTGGCTCTCAATTTTATATTTTTTAGCCGCCGCGTCAAATGTCACCGTACAATTATTCTCTGCTATGGCATTCATGTTTTTAAGGCTGTTTGATGCCAATGCATCCATTGCATCAGCCGTTGTTCCGATTGTTACAGTCTGTTCATTTCCATCTGTGAGATTCCATGTAAGACCGTGGTAAATTCCGTTTCCGTCACTTATCTTTCCGACAACAGCATTACTGTTTTTATTTTTCTGTTCATCCTTTTTGTCGTCTTTTTTGTCATCGTTCCTGTCAGAATTCTTATCTTTTTTCTTCTTTGTTTTCTTTTTTCGGCGTGTTTTCCTTTTTGTTCTCTTCCGACGTGAACCGTCATTGTCATCATCACTGCTCTTGTCATTATCATTTCCATAACGTCCAAGTCTTCTGTCCGGCTGCCTGTATCCACCTGTCAGCCAGCCTGCAAGTATAAATATCAGTGCAAATACGTTAAGCAATGTAAAAAGATAAACTCCGGCCATTAAAAACGGTCTTAACTGACTAAACAACAGCAGTACAAGCACCATCTCCGCTGATGTTGCAAATGTAAATACCGTCGGCAGAAACATTGTCTTTTTCCCCTCAGCCATAAACAACATTATCATTGAAAGAAAACATAATATTATCGGAATTACTATTGCAGCCCCGCAAAATACCATTATCTTTGCTCCACCCGCATTATTTATATACAAAATACTTTGTTTTATATCTCCCCATGTGTATGGTGATTTTAATATATAATCATCAGAAAGAGCACCTGTTTTAAAATATGTATAACCAGCTTTTCCTCCGGTTTTCAAAACTTCCACTCCTGAAAGCGTCATGTCACCTGCTCCTGCATTAAATTTACAAAACGGAAGCAGTAAAGACAATAATGCCAGCAACAGCAAAAGTCCTGCTATATTCTTCACCAGCCTGCCATGAGTTCTCATTTAAAATTCCTCCTTAGATTAATATGATGCATGTTCTTTACACACAACAAAGTTTCGATATAAACCTTTACGGTGAACGCTTATGCTTTGATTATGTCATGTAATCATATGCAACATTCTCAAGTTTCCATTCCCCTGAAACTTTCTTATATGAAAAATCATATTCTGTCATTGAACTTCCTGTATCTCCATTGTATTTTTCGGAAGTTTCACGCACTACCAGCACTACATTTGCTTTATTTTTTCCAACCTTTGAAGCAACCTGTCTTACACATTCAACCTTAGTAGACTTTACTCTCTTATCAGGAGACATTTTCATTTCATTATCAATAATTTCCTTTATATCATCCTTTGTCATCTTATAATACGAAGATTTTTTGTCAATATTATTTAGCAGCTTATCCATCATATGGGAAATCTGCTCATTATCACTTGTCGATAATTTCACACATTTCTTATCATAAATTTCAGCCGGATGGTAGACCTCGTTAAGTTTTTTAATATAATCCACCGATTTGCTTTTAAGTACACTTTTCTGATACTGATTTTCCGCTGCAAATGAAACTCCTGCAACGACACATATTAACGCTCCACAACATAAAACTCTTAACATTTTTTTACCCATATTATACCTCTTTTCCATACATTTCGCCTTACCAAAAAATTTACTCATTGGTGCACAACCTGACATCAGGTGTCATGCTTGTGAGTGAACAATAACCATAAATTATCTCTTATATAATAACCTAAACAGATGCAACATAAAATATATTTTTTATTACATTTTCTGTGTTTTTTTAGAGTGAGCAGCTTATCATTGTTAATTTTTTAAATCATTTTATGATGTAAATGTCAAAAGACCTTTTAACCACAACATCCTTTTATAGTTCCATAAAAAATGCCACAGGAAACACGATAGATTCGTGACATCCTGTGACACATGTTTTTTTTATTATTCAAAATAATGCAGATATACATCATCAAGAGACAACTGCATTTCTTCTGTTATCCTACTTGTAAATCACATTTTTGTTTTCTATAGCAGGAACTACAATTGTTATTTTTTCATTATTTCCATCTTTTCCACTCATCACATAATATGGTGCAAAATATTTTTGCTGCATACCTAATGGGTCACTATATAAGCAAACTTTTATTTTGTCAACCGACACATCTAATTTTTCATCAACTGATACACCTGCAATTTGAACTCCTTTATTCCCAATAATCTTTTTCACAGCTTCATCCGCATCTATTGTCTCATATTGACCTGCTTTTTTTAATATTTCTTTATTTATTGAGGTAAACTGAGCTATTTCATAATTGCTGTCAATCAAAATTTTAATTCCAGGACCAACTCCATAATACTCCATGTTATATGGACTTTTCTTCATATAATACAAAACATACGATATATCCTTTTCACCTTCTGATGTTTCAACAGTCTCTCCAACATAAGCACTTTGCAACTCAAGTTCTTCATACTTTATTATATCTGATTTTTTTATAAAATCTTCTGCTATCCTTTTGCACTTTTCTTTATCAAACTTTATTCCTTTTGTCTCATCTAATGTATCAGAATTTGAAATGTAAGTTATCCCTCCATCATTTTCATAATACGAGATATTTCCACCATTATTTAGTTCGTATTGAATTGTTGTATCGTCAGATTTTTCTTCATTATTTATTTTGTCATTTAATATCTCCATTATTTTATTGATATCTGCTTTAGAATACTCATGTGGCTTAATTTTATAAACATCTGCTTTTTGGGTAAATATTTTTTCTAAATCAATTTTTTTATTATACTCTAAATTTATTACCTGCTCTCCTGATGCACTAACTCCCAAACTATTTAAAGTTATTTTTTCTTTATTTACATTCTTCTCATTCTTATTTTGGTTTCTGATATTACTTTTGTATATTCCAAAAATAATAATTGCAAATGCTAAAATTGATAGTGTTGCTACTTTTACTTTATTTTTCATTTACTAATCTCCCATTTTAATAATTATATTTATAAATAATATATTTTCCAGGTGCTTCTGAATACCCTTAAATATTATTATCGAACAAAAATCGACTATGTATTCCAATAAAACTCTTATTTTAAATAACATCACTGCCTTATCTACCAATTTAATGGTATAAAAAACTAAATCCACGTGAACACTTTGTTTTAATGATTTCCTGTAACCTATTTTTAATTATATCACCACCCCACAACAATTATCCACCTCGTCAATTTTTTTATTATTCAAAATAATGCAGATATACATCATCAAGAGACAACTGCATTTCTTCCGTTATCTCATTATCCGGTACATCATCTATAATATGAAGTGAAAGCCCCTCATCTCTCTGAATGATATTTCCAATTCTATATTTCTTTTCATACTCTCCTAATTCTTCTTTAGAACAGAGTATTTCCTTCACATAAGGACGCACCTCATTTATCAGCACAGACGGTGCCTGATTTTGTATTACCTTTCCTTTTTTTATAAGTATTACGCTGTCTGCAATACATTCTACATCGGCTGCTATATGCGTTGCCAGAATGATTATTTTCTCCCTTGCCATATCGACAATCATGTTTCGCATGGCAATGCGTTCCTTTGGGTCAAGACCCGCCGTTGGCTCATCAAGAATCAGAATTTCAGGCTTTCCAAGAAGTGCCTGTGCAAGCAGAAGACGTCTTTTCATTCCACCTGAAAATCCACCTGCTTTCCTCTTTCTGTCATCATACAAATGCACCGATTTAAGCAGTGTATCAATCTGTTCCTTAGTCTCTGTTTTTTTAATATCTAATCCCTTTAAAACTGCCATATACCGTAAAAATTCATACGCACTAAACTGTGAATATCCCACCTGCTCCTGCGGCATATATCCTACAATCTTTCGATAATCCGCACCCATTTCAAGTATCTCTTTTCCATCATACAAAATCTCACCGTCATCACGTTTAAGATTGTCTGTCAAAATATTCATAAGGGTTGATTTGCCGGCACCATTGGGGCCTAAAAGTCCATATACCCCCTGAGTCATAGTCACTGAAAAACCGTCAAGTGCTCTCACATCATTATATTTTTTTATCAGATTTTTTATTTCCAGTTTCATATTTTTCTCCCATTTAATTGTATAATTTCACACCCACAAAAGCAAAATAGGCAGAATGCCAAATCCAAACAAAAGAACAGCCGCCACCAGACCGTTTTTTATTACCCTGCTAAGAACTTTAGTTATAAAACCTATTGCCCAAAGATACAACATATGAAGCACAAAAAATGCTATAATCACTGCAGACAACGGAACCCATACCGGAACCCTGGAAAACATCTGCAAACTGTTTGCCGGTGAAGAAAGTCCTGCACAGCCAAAAACAGAAAACACATTATAAACCCATGGAATATATGTTATTACAGCAACTATCATACCACTCAGCATAACATTTCCATATTTATAACGGTCTGTTTTTTTTGTTCCACATGTTGATATTCTGATAAGACAATTCATCCTGCCGGTCTGTTCAATATACCATATCAACACAGACAACAGAGCCATCAACATAAGACTGGCACATCTGCAAAGGAACAGTGCAAACTTCCCGTCTCCTTTTCCAAACAAAATATGGTATCCCTGCTCATAAATAAAGTCACCACCATTTTTATTCAGATATTTTCCATAGGCAACTGCCTTTTTCAAACCGGGTTCTTTTTCCAGCTGTCTGCTGTAATACACAATCACAGCGCCGGTATATTTTCCACCGTTTTTCTCTATTTTCTTATTTATTGCTGATAATTTCTTTTCTTTCGCATAAAGCGATTTCATTTTTTCTTCGGTATACTTTCCCTCTACCTGTTTCACATAATATTTATAATAAATCTCTTCCTTAGTAAAAAGTCTCTCACTGACAGGCTGATACACAATAAAGCCTATAATCATATAAAAAACACAGAACCAGATACCTTTTTGGTAAAAGCTCCATTTTCTGCATTCATATCCCCAAAGACCATGACCGCCAAGCAGTCTGCCCGCAATACACTCACGCAGTGCAAAAATCTTTTCTGACCCGCTCTTTTCTCTGAATGGCATAACATTGCAATAAAGCTTTCCAATCGTACATATGCATATTCCCAAAAACAGGACACATACCAACAGAACAAAAGACATATACCCTATAGGATAGCCAAATATCATTAAATTTCTGTAATCCGATATTATAGAATCTACTGCCAGAAAAGCGACAGGATTCATCCATTTTAAAATTGCTAAAAAACTGTTGGCATCAATCTGACTGAAAAGAATCCAGCTGACTGCCATAATGCCCAAACCGATTATGTAAAATTTCCATGTATTTCTAAGCAGTAAAGCTACAGTAAAAAATACTGAAAATAATACTATTGTCACAAAAAGTTTCAAAATAAAAACCAAAAGCATTGCCTGTCCTATAGATATTTTCAGAGTACAGCCGGAAGTTCCTGAAACTGACTGAAAAGCCTCTGAAAACTTAGGAAATCCATATGCAATACCCGCCAGCACAAAACGCAGAACATACATTATAAACTGCACACAAAATAAAAGCACTGAACCACTTATAAATTTTGCATATGCCGTTTTTTCCCTTCCGTTTTTCGTGCAGCGAAGGAGGCATATTTTATTTTCTTCCACTTCAGCAAGAATACATGAATGTACCAGTATCATTACAATGGCAATGACAGCTAAGTCCCACAAATCTGTTTTCATATACATCTCAACAGCATAAGTTCCCAAAAAGTGAGGTTTAGTTTCCGTCATTTTTTGAAAATCCTTCTGAACCTTTTCCTGCTCACGTTGTGTTCCATCACTTTCATCAAAAAGACTGATACCCGCCTTCTGAGAATTGTCTAAAACAGTTTGTACATACTTCGGATAATCCTGTGACTGACCGAATTCTTTTATAACCTGTCCGTATAAATTTAATTCACGACTATAATTTTTTTCGTATTTAATCTCTGTCTCTGCTATCCCCTGCATCATATTTTTATAGCTGTCAGACACTCTTTTATATACCTTATCACCTGAAGAACTCTTTAATTCTTTGACAATCTTATTGTACCCTTCTGTTGAAAAACCACTCCCCAACTCCGGAATTTCAATTTTGCATTCAAAAAAAATACCACATACCAACAACAGTCCAACAATCGAAAAGAAAATCTGCGGCGATTTTATTATCTTTTTCAATTCAAAACAAATCTGTTTTATCATTTTATAATATCCTCCACCGACTTGACACACCCAAGCTTGCTATTCTGTTTTTCATCTATATTTTCTATATATACCGTATTTTCAAACACTGTTTCTAATATGACATTGTCATTAATAAATCCGACCTTATCAACTTTACTGCCATCATAACTGTATATCATACTTTTCTTCTGCTTTTTATCATATTTTTCAAAATACACCTCATCCTTCTTAAAAGTAGGAATAAACGTCATTTCATCTCCAAGTTCTTTAGTTATGTTCTTCTGCATATCATATGCGTATAATTTACCCTTATCATTGTAAAAATATTGATTCTGCCACAGTTGCAAGGTCAACGGATTATCAGGATTCTGTATTTTGGTATTTTTATCTCCCGAAAAATCACTGCGATAAATACTCTCTACTATATGTTTATCCAGATAATCCCAATCTTCTGAATGTTTCAACGCCTGTTTTTCGCTTACATCATACCCCAAAAGTGAGTAATAGACCTCACCTTTTTTTGTAATATCTATTGACAAAATTCGGGCATTGCACAATTCTTTTTCAAATATTGTTCTGCCTTTTTTATTTTTCATATCATATACATAAACTCCGGCTGTCTGAAGCGGCAAATCTTCATAATTTTTTTTATCATATTGATTATAATATCCGATAGCAATATATCTATCTGTCACAGCAGCGCACTCTATATACTGAATATTGTCACTAAGCATACATATTTTTTTTCTGTTTTGTCCGTTGACGGATGATTGATATAAATAAACTTCACCTAACTTTTTTGCATTGTAATCCGTAATCAATAACAGTTTTTTATTTTCTTCATAAGCTATCAATTGAGTAGCATCAAAATAGGCAGAACATGTCTCTTTATCATGTTTACAGGATGCATCATTACAAATTAATACATCCTTGCCTGTTTTTGCATCCAGATAATGAAGATAATTACTTTCGGTATAAAAGCACCCATTTCCACTATATGATTTTTTTGCAAAATCTATATACCATTTTTGTCCTTTCTGCTGACCGGTTGTGTTTTTTCTTAACACTCCTTTATATACTGCCACAGCAATTACTAAAACCACCAACACTATAAAGCCTGTCATAATTCGCTTTTTACTTTTTTTCATATCTACACTCCATTTTCAATAATAATCGCACTTATAACCTCTTATCATTTACTGCGCCATTTACTAATCTGACTGTTTAATTCCTTTTCCACTTTCTTGCTTTCAGAAGCATTGCAGGCTTTTACCGCCTCAGCAAGTGCTGAATCAAAATCTTTCTTCTGCCAGATTTCTTCGTATTTTGATGTAACTTCATATAATCCTATCATTTTATCATCAAAATCAGTCAAATCCGGTACAAACCCCATCAATGTAGATTTCTGCATTGCAGGTGTCCCAAGTAAACTCATCTTTTCTTTCGCCCGGTTTCTTGGAAACTCTTCTTCTTCCCATGGATAAATGTAATCATAAATGCCAGTAATAAAAGTTTCTGCATATTCACTTTTTACATTTCCTTCCATATCATATGCATAACCGTTTTTGAGTTGATATGTTTTTCCTTTTTTTCCATGAATCAATAAATTAGCGTACTTTGAATCCGTATACAGCAAAGACAACAACTGTAATGCCTCATTTTTCTTTTTACTTATCTTATTTACACCTGTGCTGCCACTTGTACGTGTAAAAAAGAGATATGGAAGCTGTACTATTTTTGTATTGTCTTTTACACGCTCAAACACCTCATCCCTTGTATATCCCATCCAAACAGCAAATTTCATGCTGCTAATCTCACTGTTTTCACCATCATCCAATGCTACAAGTTTTTTTTCCTGATACCATTTGTGCAGTAATTTAAGATACTCAACGATTTCAGAAGTTTCAAACGGACATGAAACCACACCTGTTTTAATGTCGGTAACTACTCCATTTTCATATACATATCCCAATTGTTCACAAATATCTCTAAATGCTAACTGCCACAAAATACCGTTTGTTCCTTTTGGCAGCTTCACTTTATTAAGAATATCATCCAGTTCCTGTATTGAACTGCCGTCAAAAGCTATATTTTTTCCAAATATTTTTTTATTAAAAGCTGCAAATGAAGTTCCATCCTGTGATGTCTGACCAGGTATTGCACATATCTCCCCATTGATTTTTACCGTATCCCATATCTTATCATGAAATGCGCTGTGCAGTTTCTTTCCTTCGGCTGATTTTAGATAATTATTTAAATTGAGAAAAACACCACTCTTAATAAGCTTTACAGATGGCTCCACCTTCTCTCCTTTCGCATCAAGTCCAAGAGAAGCAATATCTGCCGTATTATTTTTCATCTCTTTCATTACATCTTTATAATAATTATTTCCTTTCCCGAAAACACCTTTAAACGACACCGAAAAATTATAACCGTCTTTTTTTAACTGCTGATTTAAAAATACTGTATTATCCTGCAGTTTTGTAATCTTTATAAATTCTTCCGGCAAAACCCATACAATTTTATTTTCACTTATATTCTCATCTTTTTTTTGTGTATCTACTTCATTTGATTTTCTAGAAGAATTCGATTTTGTAGCAGGACTTCCGCATGCTGTAAAAATAAACACAAAACAGATCAATAAATTTATCAATATCTTTTTTTTCATATCTACACTCCATTTTCAATAATATACAATACTAACTTTGAAAAAGCACAACTAAAACAAGATTTTGTAATTTTACCCTGTTTTAGCCGTGTTAATTTTTTATTTAAAATTTAATATATTAACGAATTAAGATTCAAAAGTAGAACCTGACCATGTATCACCTCCTGAACTAGCCATATGGTTTGAAGATATACTCACACCTTTACAGTTTTTTGGTGCACTAAAAGATAATGTTGCCGCAGCAGTTCCACTCTGACTTCTTTTAACTGTAATCAAATCATTATCTCTTAAATCTACATAAACATATGTCGATGTAACCTTTGTCTTTAATTTTGGTGACGAGCTGACTGTTCCCGAACTTGCCGTTGTTTTTGAAAGATTACTGAATGCATTAAAATTGATTCCATTTACTTTTCCGCTTTTAGTTTGTGCAGAAACTGCCATTGCATTTGATGATATTAATACTGCCATCATTCCCATTGCTACAATTTTTTTAATTGATTTTTTCATAATACTTTTCCTCAATTGTTGTTTTTTATTTCGAAACAACTATACCTTAACACATTAAATCCCTCTTATGTAAAATCATGTCTAAATGGTCGATTTTCGTGTCTAAATGGTCGAATATTGTCTGTGTTTATTTTTTCTAAAAGTCTATTGCTGTCCCCACAGTAATAATAACAAAAAACCCCCTCACTTTCCTTATAATTATCTCACAAGGAAAACAAGGGGGTTTTAATTCTTCTTTTAAATCTATTTTATTACTTTACAATCGGTGCAAATCTTATTCTTATCTGAGGAATTGATTTAAGTTCCGTATAATAATTTGTCTGCCAGTCATCTCCCTGACTTTCATCATTTTCACCTGATGCAGGTGGTGCAAATATTTTAAGTGTCATATCTGCTGCCTTATCAAGCGGCTTTTTAAAGAATGCACTCATCATATCTATACATTTTACACCCGGTGCTTTATAGAACCAATGTCCGTTCAGTTCCATCATAAGGTTCATGTCAACATTGTCATCATCAAAGTATGCTTCACAGAATACAGGGTTGCTGTCAAAGTGAAGATTTATGGCTACGCCATCTGCATCTTCTGAGCCGCCCCAGCGAAGTTTTGCAGGAAGTTCAATATCTGCGCCTGTCTCCATTGAAGGGCTGAAGAAATCATCATGAATAATTTCTCTGTATGTCTCCATAAGCGGCTGCTCGATTCCAACGTCCTTATTATTAGGATCTTCTATTTCAAGGCCAAGACGTCCTCTGTCTCTGAACTGATACATAGTAAATCCTGAAAGCCATTTCTCATCATCTTTCTTAAGCATTTCACAGAATTCCTTGAGCATAGCTGCCTGATCATATGGACCTGTTACATCACCGTCTGAATTGAATTCTGATAATACCATAGGCTTTTTAACTCCGTTATTTACATATGTATATCTTTCATAACTGTTTTTTGCAAGCTGATATATCTTACTTACAGCGTGGCGTGCAAATGTTGTACCGCCTTCTTCTGCAACATCATAAGGCCATCCCCAATGAAGTGCCATATATCTGTCTACGGATACTATATCTGCTGCCCTTGAAGCCTCTGCAAATATATCTTCCATCTCCATCTTTTCATCCTCAAGTTCTTTACAACCATCAAGACAAATGATTGTTTTTACATTTGGAGCTTCTTTTCTGATTATCTCGCTTGCATGTTTAAAGAATGCCGCAACTTCCTCATAGCTTGCTCTCTTGTTGAATGAGAACCAGTTTCCTGTTGCTTCATGATTTATACGAAGCTGGACTCTTCCGAAAGTTCTAAGGTCTTTAGCTATCGCTACAAGATGCTCGTCTGAAACCTTAGGGTCTATTGTCATTGTGAGAAGTACATCCTGTCCATGTCTGCGGACATCTCTCATGCATGTAAACGGTTCATCATCCAATGTACCATTTAAACCGCCCTTATAAGTAAAATAATCATCATAAGGGAAATCCCATGCAAACTGTACTGACGGGTCAGCATGAACAACGCTTGCTCTTCCCGGCCATCCTTCATCGTTCGGATAATAGCAATACATAAGGTTGACTGCTCTATGCGGTCTGCCCAGTTTCTGTAAGATATAATCCTGATTTACATATTCTCCACGCTCACTTCCATCACCAAGATCAACAGCACACTGTGCAGGTCCCATATGAAGTGCCTTTGCTTTTAATTCGCTCATCTTTGTCCTCCGATTTGATTTTTAATTTTGAAGCTTCTTTGCTCCACATATACCAATATTTTAAATAGCAGAGTTCAAAAATACAATGTAATTAGGAGACTTAAAATACATTAAATATTACAGTAAATTATGCATTATAACACACTGCACCCGATACCGTTTATTTACATGTAACTGTGCATTTGGCGCTCTTTCCGTTTTTAGTATATGCGGTTATGACTGCCCTGCCTTTTGATTTCGCTTTTATTTTCCCTGTAGCCGCATTAACTGAAACTATCTTTTTATTTGATGTTTTAAAATAAACCTTACCTGTCAGTTTTTCCGGATAACTGCTCTGTTCTTTAATAGACGCAGTAAGTTTATATTCTGTTCCCTTTTTTATACTTAATTTTGTTTTTGATATTTTTACAATCTTGACATTGGCAAACACATTTTTTATTTTTTCTTTTCCGCCTGTTGTCTTGACATATATTGTATACCAGCCCGGTTCATATGCCTTTATTGTAAAACTGCTGCTGTTTACATTTGTAAATTCGTTTCCGAACTTTCCAAAATATGAAATATCTTTTCTGGCTTTTGAATATTTTATCTCTGAAATACTTCCGCCCACAGTTACATTTATCTTTCTGGCATATCCTTTGTAAAGACTGTTCTTAACACTGATATTTATATCGTCAGTCGGTTCTTCCGATGCAGCATCCGGTGACGAAGAAGCTTCTGCCGCAGGTGTCTCTGTCGGTACACTTGTTGCACTCAAATTATTCACTGGCTCGGCTGTCTCCTGTGGTGTTTCTGTCTCTTTGACATCCGGTTCCGTTGTCGCTGAAATATCAGGCTGCTGTGATGTAGATGTATTACCATAAGGTATAGCCGTTGCCGCTGTTGTGCTTGTCGGCACAGGTGTCTCACTTGCTGCCGGCGAAGCCGTGACGCTTGTCTCTTCTGTCAAACGATAAGCCAAAGCAGCTTTTACTACTTTCTCGGCATCAGGTATTCCGCCATATTGACAATATTTTTCAAGTCCCGATATTTTTTTAAGATTGTCACTATTACATATGAAATCTTTCAAAACCTTCCCATCAGATGAACCCGAGGCTGCCTCTGCCAGTGCCGCAACTCCCACGACATAAGGTGTTGAAAATGATGTTCCCCATTCAAAGACATAGCCGCCGCCTGCGTTTACCGTATATATTGCTGCTCCCGGTGCACATATCTCCATTGACTTTGAACCATAATTACTAAACCAGCTTAAACTTCCGTCCCATTCAATACTTCCGACAGTTATCAAATTATCGGCAGTAAATGATGCCGGTATATACTCTGTGTTGTCTATATTCGTAGTCTCGTTTCCTGATGCCGCTACAAACAGCATATCACTGGCTGCTATCACCTGTTTCATAAGCATATCTTGCAAAAATTCACGTGCGTCAGACTCGCCGCCCCAGCTACAATTACATATCGACGCCCCGTTTGCATCTGCATATTTCATTCCTAAAATAAGATTTGACGTCGAAGCCTCTCCCTTAGAATCAACGGACTTAATAGGCATAATTTTAATATTTATATTCGACGCAATTCCGACAACTCCACTATTGTCATTTGCCGCTGCTATCACACCTGCTACGGCTGTGCCATGTCCGTTATCATCTGTTACATTGCTGCTTCCTCTGCGTGACACAAAATTCCATCCTCTAATATCGTCCCTATAACCATTATTATCACTGTCAGTTCCGTCCGAAGCCTCATCCTCATTCTGCCATATAACATTCTTAAGCTCATCGTTAGTGTAATCAATACCGGTATCAACTACCGCTACAACAACTTCTTTTGTTTTTACGGATGCATTCTGAGCATTGTCTATCTCGTCCCATGCTCCCTGCGCATTAAGGTCAATATCTTCAACTGCTTTTATATTTGCATCTTCAACGTCAGTCTCCGGATTTTCAAAAGTTCCGTCGTTTTCCAATGCCCATTGCTTTCCTTCTTTATAATAATCCGTCACTTCACTATTCTGGGATGCTATGTTGAATTTATAATCCGGCTGTGCAATCTGAATATCAGAACTGTACTTTTTCGTTATTTCTATAACTTTTTTAGTGTCTTCCTGAGACTTTATGCGATAAACCTTTATAAGTTCATCAATATCTTTTTCTTTTTCAGCATATTTTGAAAGTTCGGCAGGTTCCTTTACATTATTCCTATATTCGATTATGATGCGATTATCATTCTTATAATAATCTTTTTCTTTATCGACAATAACCGTATTCTTTAACTCGCCGTTTTCATCAAGCCAGTCATCATTGTCGTCTGCCGTATTTGAACCTGCTTTTGTTTCCGATTGGTTTAAAAGATTAATTTTATTACTGCTGCTTTTTAAATTGTAACTTTCTTTTTGTGATATAGATTGCTGTGTGTTTCTTCCTATAATAATATCTGAAATATCTGTTGACTTGCCAAATGCCAGAACAAGTGCGATACATAAAATTCCCGATATTGCTTTTTTATGTATTCCATGCATATATTAGACCTCCTTAATTTATGCATAGTATACAATTTTTCTTTGTCATTTTTGTGAATTTATACCTCGTATATTATACCTTCACTGCAATTTTTATAATTGCCCGGTATTTTGTCTGTCAGGATATGTATTTCTCCGAAATCAGCAAATTTAACTGATGATACATTATCAAATTTTTCACTGTCAGTCAGGATATATTTTATATTGCACTGCTTTAATGCAGTCTTTTTCACCAATGCTTCGTTAGGGTCGGGCGTCGTAAAACCGTGTCTTACACTCACGCCATTTGTTCCAAAAAATCCCTTTGTAAAATTATAATTCTGAATAGATAAAATTGCTTCATTTCCAACGACAGCTTCTGTCGTTCCTTTCAATTCGCCACCTACAAGTATTACATGAAAACCTGATACGGCTAACTTTTTGGCATGTGCAACTGCATTTGTAACGAATGTTGCATCTTTCTGTTTTATATAATCTATCATGTAACCTGTTGTTGTTCCAGCATCAAGGTAAATAAAGTCAGTAGGTTCAATCATTGCTGCCGCATTCTTCGCTATACGTCTTTTCTCTTCTTCATTAACACGAAGTTTTTGGGAAACAGAAAGTTCTTTTGCATTATAGTTTGAATTTATTGCTATCGCACCGCCAAATACTTTTACAAGCTGTCCTTCACTGTCAAGCACCGTCAAATCTCGTCTTATTGTTGACTCTGAAATTCCAAGTGCATCTTTTATTTCAGTAACCGTAACACTTTTCTTTTCCTCAAGCATCTTTAATATCATCTGCTGCCTTTTCTCTACTAACATTTCAATAATCCTTTCATTTATTATACCAAAGTAAACCCCCGAATACTCTTTGAAAGTATCCGAGGGTTTATTTACTTTTCAGATTTGCTTACATATTATAAGTTTTCTTTCATAAATGCAGAAATTTTTTCGTATGCTGCATCTTCGTCTTCACCATCAAAGCTTAACACAACTTCCATGCCGCCTTTTATTCCAAGACCCATGATAGCAAATATCTTTTTGCAGTCACCTTTCTTTCCGTCTTTTGAAATATTAACATTACAAGAAAATTCCTTTGCAAGTTTTACAAGTTCTCCTGCCGGACGAGCATGAATTCCCTGTGGGTCTGTAACTGTGTAAGTAAATTCTTTCATAATAATCCTCATTTCTGCACACGTTTTGTGTATATCAGGACTTATGCCAAGTGTGCCCAGACACAAATCCGGTGTACGAAAATTTAATTTTCACACTATATGCTGCTTTCAATAATCGAGTTTTTTGTTCTTTTTTCTTTGTAAATTTATATTACCATAATTTTTTTACATGGTCAAAATACACTTTTACCATTTTATTCTGTCAAAAAGTTTTCTTCAATTTCTTAATGCCTCCTATGCTATTTTCTTTTTAAGTACACCGAGCAATGCTGTCGAAACAATTGTTCCTGCTACAAGTGATACAAGGTAGAGCCATGAACCTCCAACAACAGGGAATACAAATATTCCGCCATGTGGTGCCATAAGTGTACAGTTAAATACCATGCTGAGTGCTCCTGCCACACCTGAACCGATGATACATGAAGGTATTACATGCAGTGGATCTGATGCTGCGTAAGGTATCGCACCTTCTGTAATAAATGCAAGTCCCATTACAAAGTTTGTAGGACCGCTTTCTCTCTGCTCTTTTGTAAACTTATCTTTAAATAACATTGTTGCAAGTGCTATAGCACATGGTGGAACCATACCACCAATCATAACAGCCGCCATAATATCATAATTTCCGGCTGCTATGGAATTTATGCCAAATACATAAGCTGCTTTATTGAATGGACCTCCCATATCAATTGCCATCATTCCGCCTAAAATAAATCCGAGAAGGATCTTACTTGAACCTCCCATTCCGCCAAGCCATGAATTAAGTCCTGTATTTATAACACCCATAACAGGCTCCACAATATAGTTCATTCCCAATCCCATTATAAGAATACCTACAACAGGATAAATAAGTACCGGCGCAAGTTTTTCAAGTGCTTCCGGAAGTTTCTCACATACTTTTCTAAGAAGAATAATTACATATCCTGCAATGAAGCCTGCTGCAATAGCACCAAGAAAACCTGATTTTCCATTATATGCAATCATTCCACCTACAAAACCAAGTGCAAGTGCAGGCCTGTCACCGATTGCCATTGCTATAAAACCTGCCAATACAGGAAGCATAAAATTAAATGCGAGTCCGCCAATGTTCTTAAACATTGCAGCAACCGGTGTAATCGTACCAAAGTTTGAACGTTCCTCAACTGAAAGTGATGATATGTCAACTGACAATCCGTCAATAAGGAATGCTATTGCTATAAGTATACCACCGCCTACTACAAACGGAAGCATATGAGATACACCATTCATAAGCTGTGTATATATCTTATGCCCTATACTTCCTCCTGATGTCTCTTTGCTCTGGCTCTCTGATGCATTTGCTGCATGGTAGACAGGTGCATCGCCGTTTACTGCTCTCTTTATAAGTTCATCAGCTTTATTTATACCATCTGAAACCTGACACTCAATAACTTTCTTTCCGTCAAATCTCTCCATAGGAACTTTTGCATCTGCCGCAACGATAATGCAGTCAGCCTGTGCAATATCACTGTCTGTAAGTACATTCTTTGCCCCACCGGAACCTCTTGTCTCTATCTTGACATTTACACCTGCTGCACTTGCAGCTTTCTCAATTCCTTCTGCTGCCATGTATGTGTGTGCTATTCCTGTCGGGCATGATGTAACTGCGAGAATTTTCTTTCCCAATTCATTAGGCACATTTGTTTTTTCAAGCCTCTCATCAATATCCGGTTTCTCATCATCAGCTTTATCTATAATTGCAAGAAATTCTTCAACTGATTTTGCCTGTCTGAGGGATTTGGAAAACTCCTCATCCATCATAAGCACAGATAACTTGCTAAGCACATCGAGGTGCACATTATCCTCTGTATTTGGTGCCGCAATAAGGAAAAGAAGTGTTACCGGTTCGCCATCAAGAGAGTCAAAATCAACTCCATTCTTAATAACCATTGCCGCAAGTCCCGGCTTGTCAACTGCATCACACTTTCCATGCGGAATTGCAATTCCCTCACCAATTCCTGTTGTGCTTTCTTCTTCTCTTAAATAAACCTGCTTTCTATAAGCCTCTTTGTCATTTATCTTGCCACTTTTTACCATAAGCTCTACTGCCATGTCGAGTGCTTCTGATTTAGACTTAGGTGCAAGGTCAAGACTTATACTCTTTACATCCAATAAATCTGTTATTCTCATGCTCATCTCCGTCCTTTCTTCTGTAAACCTTTAAACGGTTATACTAAATATTTTAAATCCACCCTCTTAAGTGACTCCTCAACTTCCGGTTTTGTTGCTAAGTAATCAGACGCTGCACTCGCACCGCCTGTTGCCATAGCCATACTGAATGCATAATCATAATTTTTCTTTTCAAGCCAGCCTGCTATAAAACCTGCAACTGAAGAATCCCCTGCCCCCACTGAATTTTTAACTACAGTCGCAGTTGCCTTTGTTGCAATAACCCTGCCATCATCACTTACCAATACTCCACCTTTTCCTCCCATGGAAACAAGCACATTTACTGCACCCATCTCCTGAAGTTTCTTTGCGTATGGTACTACATCATACCACTCTGACAGCTCAACATCAAATATTTCTCCAAGCTCATGATGATTTGGCTTTATTAAAAATGGGTGATATTTCAATACATTTAATAAAAGGTCTTTCGTCGCATCAACAATTATAGTGACTTTCCTGTCATAAAGTTTTTCCATAATCTGTTCATAAATGTCAGGTGGCATCGTTGCCGGAATACTTCCTGCAAGTACAAGAATATCCCCTTCTTTAAGAACCATCAATCTTTCCATGAGCATGTCAAGCTGCTCTTTTGGAATATCAGGACCCTGACCGTTTATTTCCGTTCCGTCAATAGATGAAAGTTTAAGATTTATTCTTGATATTCCTTCTTTCATCTTTACAAAGTCTGTATGGATGCCTGTCTCTTCCAATTCTCTGACAATCTCATCTCCGGTAAATCCTGCTACAAATCCAAGTGCTGTACTGCTTATTCCAAGATTTTTTAAAACAATTGAAACATTTGTACCTTTTCCACCAGGGAGCATAAGCTCACTCGATGTACGATTTGTATAACCAAGTTTAAAGTCATCAACTGTAACAATATAATCCAGCGAAGGATTTAAAGTAACCGTATATATCATATTCGTCCTTTCTGCCGTTTCTCATAAACGACTGTTTTTGATTTGTTAAACACATTATACAATCATACTCAGTCAAAATCAATCAAATTTATTCACAAATCACCAACTTGTTTTTTGTGCAATATATACAAAAAAAGAGCAAATACCTCTTATAGTATCTGCTCTCTTTATATAATTATTCTTTTTTCATTCATTTACGCTCAAATTCATTATAACTAAGTCACTTTTTATTTTTCAGAAAAAAAAGAAGCCTTTCAAGACTTCTGATAAACAATGCGGAAGAAGGGACTTGAACCCTCACGTCGTTGCCA
>ERZ779705.1174-NODE-1174-length-18424-cov-15.691110_pt1 | contig 18424 bp, 9 predicted proteins | sample MGYA00511385_ERZ779705 | MGnify/ENA primary metagenome ERZ779705 (study PRJEB29588, sample SAMEA2145301) | human gut metagenome | biome: human gut; feature: human-associated habitat; material: faeces | place: Denmark | collected 2008/2010 ... | reverse complement strand
GATAAGTCTGCGTATCCGGCAATACCACAAAAGTACTTACCCGACCGGAAGTGGTGCAAGAAGTTAAAAAAGCGCCCCCTAAAAAGAGCGCTCCGATAACAGACAATATTCTCATCATTTTTTCTTCTGATTAAACAGCCACTCCATAAAATCAGGATAGTTGAAAGCCGGATTCCAACTACCATGATTACAACCAGGAAATTCAATATATTCCACATCGGCACCAATAGCTTTCAAGGCCCGATATGCTGCACGCGATCCTTCAGGAGTTACTACATTATCCGCATCTCCATGAAAAATACGGAACTTGACCGATTTGCCAGCCTTCAACCGTGCCGGATTCACTGTTCCACAAATAGGTATTGCTGCCGCAAAAATCTCCGGATAGCGGACAGCCATGTCAAATGTACCCATTCCTCCCATAGAAAGTCCCATAACATAGATACGGTCTTTGTCTATCTGCGGCATGGCCAGATAGAAATCCAACAACTCTTTCAACGTACGGAAAATAGGAGAAACAGGCACTTCCAACGGCATATCTGCCGGAGCAAAAGATGAAGGGCGCTCCGTATATGCCCAATATCCGGTTTCAGGACACTGCGGAGCCAAAATAAACGCCGGATACTTTTCGCGGTTTACAGGATTAAGCCACATCTGCCCACCATGAACCAATTGTTTCTCATTATCATTGCCACGCTCTCCGGCACCATGCAGGAAAAGCACCAAAGGATACTTTTCATCAGGTTTCATCACCTCTGGACGCAACAAACGATACAACAATGTATCTCCACGGGAAGAGATATAAGTTTCCTTTTGAAAGGTTTCTTGTGCAAACGAAAACAAGAAAAAGAATAATCCACAAAGGATGCCGATTATACGTTTCATCTTATTATTTATTTTACATGTTTAACTTCCGAACGTAAAGATACACCATTTTCATTGAAAGCCTCCACACAAAAATAATAATCCTGATCAGCAGTAAGGGTTTTCATCAATAAATCAGTCTTATCATAGACCATCCAAGAGCTGTAAAGTTTGTCCGGTGCAATGCCCCAAAGTATGTTGTAACCTTGTGCACCTTTCACAGCCTCCCAACGGATGGAGATGTCACGACGGTCTGCTTGGCGGTCAAGTACCAACTTTTTGGGTTGTTGCGGTGCCTTCCCCGTACCCAATCCAAAGACGCGAAGTTCAGATATAGCCAGATTCGGTGTCGGTATATCTATATTTTTATAACGGATATAACGGGCAGACTTGGGTAATGCCAGTTCAACATAATCATTCGGAGTATCCCTATAACTTTCCTTACGGTCCACCAATATATCCCAATTCTCACCATCAAGAGAACCTTCGATGAGATAACGGTGATGGAGTCCTTCGTAGCGACCGTACATATTACTTTGATAATCGTGATAGTTTATCTGAACAGCATACACATCAGCAGGTTTCTCTAAATCAATCATCACCCACTGCCGTTCGTCATTAGCCTCGGCAAGCCAAAAAGTTTTAGTCAGTTCATCCGTTAGGGCATCTGCCTTAAATTCGTCTTTTGTAGTAAAAGCCGTCACCGGCTTGCCATACGAGAGCAACATCCAGCCACGGAACTGTCCAGCCTTGCCCGGTACGGCAGGTGCATAACGGGGATAGTCTCCGAAACGGGTATCTACATACATAATGCCATCTTTATCAAACCCTGCCGGAAACATACAAAGGCGACGTTCCCAATTCACATTGATAGAGAGTGACATCGAAGCAAAATGCCAATACTGCCCCCCAGGACCAAGCACGGTACTTCCATGTCCGGCACCGTTCATATAACCACCCGGCTTGTAGGACACCGGATTATGCTTTTGGTAAGTATAAGGCCCCATCGGATAATCGGCCACATAAACACCATCGGCATAGACATTGAATTCCGTTCCCGGAGCACCGTATTGCATATAGTATTTCCCATTATGCTTCGTCAGCCAAGGCCCCTCAATATATCCGCCCAATACAGTATCCGTATGGTTTTCACCGAAACGTTCCCAGCCATGTTTAGGCATATCCAAATTGAAGAGTTCTTTCGTTTCTCCCTTCTTGATGAAACGCCGGTTCTTGTCCAGTTCCATTCCCCTGATAGGATACACATTGGAAGAACCCCAGAACATATACGCTTTACCGTCATCGTCAATAAACAAATCGGGATCTTGCAGATTATGCAAAATTGCCGGAACAGCTTCCCAGTTTCCTGAAGCCGGATTATCCGTATAAAGGATACTCATGGAACCGGAAGGATCACCGGTCACATAAAGTACCGAATCTTTGTAATTATGTGCCGCCGGAGCATTACACCCTTGCGGATACCAGTTCCTGCCCGGACGTACAAACTCCCAGTTCAGCAAATCCCTGGAACGCCAATAACCGTGTGAACGGGTGACAAACATATAATATTCACCCCGAAACTCCACCACGGCAGGATCGGCACCGGAACGGTAGGAGATACTCTTATCCGAATTATAAATCATATACGTGTAATCGATATTCAAAGGATTACAATAAGTATCCATACGCATGTCCTGTGCAGAAAGGAAATTCGCCAAACACAACAGCAGCACCAGACCACTTAATCTTTTCATCATATTATCCACATTTATATTTCTAAATATTCATTTATACATCACGAAATATGCACTATTATTTGCACAGAGATTCAGGAACATCATATTCTTCCTGCAGGCGGGCAAGTTCCGCTTTCAATTCTGCAGCAACCTTCTCCATCCCTTTTTCACCATACAAATTATGCATTTCTGCCGGGTCCTCCTTCAAATCATAAAGTTCCCACTTGTCATCCACATAAAAATGCATCAATTTATAGCGCTCCATCTTGACACCGTAATGTGCACGGACACTATGAAAACCGGGGAATTCATAATAGTGATAGTAAAGTGACTTCCTCCAGTTTCGTGGAGTATTTTCTCCCTCTACCAACCGACGAAATGACACTCCCTGCATGTCTTCAGGAATCTCAATTCCACACATATCGAGAAAAGTGGGAGCGAAATCAATATTTTGAGTTAATCCTGTTACCTGCGTTCCAGGCTTAATATGTCCCGGCCAGCTCATTACCATCGGCATACCGAAAGACTCCTCGTACATAAAACGTTTATCAAACCAACCGTGCTCGCCCAGATAGAACCCCTGGTCTGTAGTATAAACGACAATCGTATTTTTATCCAATCCGGTACGCTTCAAATAATCCAATATTTCTCCTACACTCTCGTCCACGCTTGCCACACAAGCCATATAATCCTGCAAATAACGCTGATATTTCCATTCTGCCACCTCTTTGAAAGTACGCTGTTTCGAATAAAATTCATTGTTCCGTTCACGATAGGCATCCATAAAACGGCGGCGCTCATCCGGCTCCATCGTACCAAGAAAAGCATGAGGCCACGGGTCGAATAGCAGACTGTCGCTATTCATACCCGCAACCATCTTCAAGTCGTGACCTTCGTACATATCACGGTATATATTCATCTTCTGCATTTGTGCCGCATAACGTCCTTCGTATGCATCATAATAATTGTCGGGTAAAGGGAACTGCGTGTGTTCGTACAAATGATAATGCCGTTCGGCAGGCACCCAATTACGGTGAATGGCTTTGTGATGCATCATCAAGAAAAAAGGTTTATTCTTATCCTCGCGCCCACTCATCCAGTCTTCACAATATTGAGTGATGAGGTCAGTTACATATCCTTTATGCCGAGTGGTATCTCCCTCGGTAATAAAATACGGATTATAATAATCTCCCTGATCATTCAAAATCATCCAATGGTCAAACCCGGTAGGCTTTGAAACAAGATGCCACTTGCCGATAATGGCTGTTTCATAACCGTTTGCTTGCAATATCTTCGGCAGTGTCTGCTGCGAACCGTCAAATCCTTTATTTCCATTCCTCATAAAACCATTCTTATGACTATGCTTACCAGTCAGTATGGCTGCACGACTGGGACCGGAAATGGAATTGCAACAGTAATTATTCTGAAATACCGCCCCTTCATGCCCAATACGGTCAATATGGGGAGTAGGAGCTATTTTACCTATGGGATGTCCATATATACTCATTGCTTGTCGGGCATGGTCATCACTCATGATAAAAATAATGTTAGGACGCCTGTTTCCTATTCCTTGTTTCTGTTCTTGTCCTTGCATCCAAACCGAAGGAACAAAGGGCAACAAGGCAATTCCCCAGGATAGTTTATTTTTCATGTATTCATTATTTGTTGTAATTTATCAAAGGCGTAACACCGTTTTATAATTTACTGATTATCAGTATAGTTAGAATACAGTGCATTCAGTATACGACTGAACCCTATTCAGTATACGACTGAATGGCATTCACTATACGACTGAATCAGGTTCAGTATACAAGTGTTTCTTGAGCCCTTATGATTTGTAAATAATGCAGAATAGAATTAGACGAGTGCCTCTTTACAGTTTCAAAGTAACCAATACGGGAGCATGGTCGGAAAGATAGCCATTGTCCGGCTTATCGCCAACTGTGCGGTAACGCTCCACCTCTACAGAAGCATTTACGAATATAAAATCTATCAGCCTGCGCTTCTCCACCGGAATACGTCCGAAGTCATGAAAGCTCCATGTCGGTCCGTAAACGACCTTTGCCGTGGAACAAGCGTTCCTCATTCCACCTTCCGTCAATATAGTGACCGGCTCGGAGTCTACCGTTCCATTAAAGTCTCCAGTGATAATTACCGGAAGCTCTCCCGCTATTTGCTTTATCTTCTCGAGTATTAACTTAGCGCTTTCTCGACGTGCCACCTCACCTACATGGTCAAAGTGGGTGTTGAAAGCAGCTACTTTCCTGCCACTCACCTTGTCTTTCAACACAGCCCAAGTCACGATACGCTCGCATGCCGCATCCCAGCCTTTCTTTCCGATGGAATCGGGAGTCTCACTCAGTCCGAAATCTCCGTTCTTTAAAAGCTCAAAACGCTCTGTCTTATAAAAAAGGGAGCAATATTCGCCTTTCTCTTTTCCATCTGCACGACCTACGCCAAGGGCAGTATATTGAGGAAGACGCTCCTTCAAGTCATTGAGTTGATTCTTTACCACCTCCTGCATGCCCACAATGTCCGGAGCATAATAAGCAATCATCTGTGCTGCATTATCCTTACGGTATTTCCAGTTATTCATACTGTCCGCTACATGATCCAGACGGATATTAAACGACATCACCTCCACCTTAGCTTCCGGTTGCTTGCCGCACGAGGCGACAAGCAATACGAAAGCAACCAATACACTATTGAAAAGCACGTTTTTCATGGTTATAATCCTTTTTAATCTATATAAAATTTACCAAAATCAAATCCTGCCAAACCTAATCAGCCTTATTCAAATAAGGAGACGTAAAGCCTAATCTCTTCAATCCCTTCTGTACATCGGGATGACTCATGAAAAGCTTCCAAATTAAACCGGTGCGATAGTTCTCTATCATCACAATAATCGGTCCCTGGTCAATGGCAAGATACGAAGGCGCAAACCAATCCTCAGTCAGATTAAATGCATCTTTGAACCCATATTCACCCCAAAGACGGTCACCCAGTTCTTCATAGAAATAGCGCATGGCCTCCAAAGAATATTCCGGTGTATAAGGGATGGATGAAAGGGCCGCAGTAGGCGTAATCACGCCGCGATCATTTCCGGGGCTATGGGCCGAATAGCCTTTATCACCGTCACTGGCTGTCAATCCCCAGCATTTCTCACCGTAACCCTTATATCCCTTCGGATTGTCGATACAATAGGCACGGTTAATCAAGGTATGGGCCTTCATTTGTTCCTCGTAGTCAGCATAGCGGTCCTTCAAGCCATGCGGATCAAGCCCCATGTAAGAGTAATGAGTAAAGAACAAAGGACCGCCCTTACCGTTATCGTTTCCGAGAGGAAGCCTGATGCCATAATACTCCCGACCATTCAGAAAAGTATTCGCATTGACCCAGCCTTTATGATAAACACTCTCGGCAATCGGATAAGTAGGAGAAGACGCACCTAAAATATAAATAATGTGGCACTCGTTATGACCTTTAATCTGATGGTTCATCGCCCACCCGTTATAGGGTGACCAATGCCAATACATCACATCTTGCCCCTGAGTGAAAAAATTCCACTCTGCTTGGCGCCACAGATTATTAATCATTCCCCGGATACGGTTTTCCGTCGGATTATCCTTTATAAAATACTGATGGGCAGCCAACAAACCTTCGAACATGAAAGCGGATTCTACAATATCGGCTCCATCATCCTTACGGCTGAAAGGAATGGTCTTACCGGTTTTACCGTTCATCCAATGTGCCCACATGCCGTGATAACTGTCGGTATTCTTGTCGCTCAAGAAACGAACAATCTTCAGTATACGTTCAGCACCTTGTTCACGGGTGATAAACCCGCGTTCTATGCCGACAATGATAGCCATCACTCCGAATCCCGACCCACCAATGGTAGCTGTCTCGGCACCACCGTTACTCCGTTCATGCGCCAATCCGGATTCAGGATGGGCAAAATCCCAAAAGTAACGGAAAGTTTGCTTCTGAACGAGGGTCATAAGTTCGTCGTCAGAAAGCCGCTTCTGCTTTTTCTGTCCCGAAATCAAATTAAAAGGGTATAGCAAAAGTATCAAATATATTAATATTCTCATCATAATCATTCTTTTAGTTTAAGCACGGACTCTGAAAGCCAAGCTTCTTCAGTCCTTGTTGGATTTCCGGTATAGACATAAATAAATTCCAAAGGAGACCTGTTCTATAATTCTCTATCATACAGATTATCGGCCCTTGGTCAATGGCTATGTACTGAGTATCGTACCAATCTGCCGTCAAATTAAAGGCATCTATAAAACCATAATCTTTCCAAAGTTTGTCTCCCATCTTATAATAGAAGAAATGCAGCGCTTCCATTGACTCCTCCGGAGTATAAGGAAATGCAGACAAAGCAGCTGTTGGAGCAATGACCCCTTTATCATTAGTAGGTGAATGAGCTGAATATCCCGTATCGCCGTCACTTGCCGTCAACCCCCAACAAGAAGCGCTATAACCCGTATATCCTTTAGGATTTTCCTTACAATAATTGTAATTAATCAACGTATGATTGCGATTTTGCATCCAGTAATCGGCATATTGGTCTTCCAGTCCTTGTGGGTTAATGCCTAGAAAAGAATATTGAGATAAGAACAGCGGTCCCCCTTTATCCGAACCTAAAGGAAGAGTGATGCCATAATAAGATTTTCCATTCCTGATTCCTCCATTTTTAGCCCAGCCCGCTTCATATACAACTTTATCGATAGCATGTGTTGGAGACGAAGCAGCAAGTATATAAGTAATCAGACACTCATTCCATCCTCTTATTGCCAGGTTCTTCTCAAAACCGTAATCGGGACTCCAATGCCAATATAGTACATCTTCACCATTTTTCCGGAACCAGGTCCAGTCAATAGCTTCCCAAAGACGGGTTATGTCGGCACGCAACCTGCTTTCTACTTCCGTATTTTCCTTGAAATAGGCTCGAGCGGCAAGCAAACCTTGAAATAACAAGGATGTCTCAACCAAATCGGCACCGTTGTCTTTCTCACTGAAAGGTTTGGTTGCTCCCGTTGCGCCATTTATCCAATGTGCATAAGCACCATGATAAGCCGTACATTCCTTATCAAGAAAAGTAACTATCTTCTGCACTCGTTCAACAGCTTGCTGACGGGTAATAAAGCCCCGTTCAGCAGCTACCAGCATGGCCATCACGCCAAAGCCGGTACCACCGGTAGTAACGACATCGCCCGAAGTAGTACGTTCGCGCGCCATTCCGGAATATTCATGCCCAAAGTCCCAGAAGTACTTAAAGGTCTGCTTCTGTACCAATGTAAACAAGTCCTCATCAGGGATACGCTCAAACTTGTCTGTATCATCCATTCCAGTCTTAATCATACAAACCTTGCCATTGGAAAGCAGTGTCCCGGAAGTGGATTTCACCCCCGGATTGACAATCAATTTATACGATGACAAGACTTTAAAGCCTCCCTTAGGAGTCACCGATACTTTTTTCTCTTGCAGGAACTCATAATCGCAGCTTACAGGAAGCTCCTCATGTTTCAAAGCAATATTGTTACGGGCTGAAGCCTCATCTACAGCATCCGAGAACTCCAAAACAATGGCTACATTGGGAGCAACATTCTCAAATGTCTGTTGGTTTTGTTGGTCACCCACAATGATATTCTTCAACTCGAAAGGCTGATTCACTTCAGGTTGATTATCACCACTGCACGCAACCAACAAAAGACATACTATGAAATATAATACTTTCATCCTATCATCAGATTAAAGTGTAGCTTCATTCTTTTCCAGAGTAAATACTCTGAATTTCGGTTGCCGTCAACACCTTGTCATATAAGCGGAACTGATCAAGCTGACCGGGAAAGTTCTTTGCCCAGGTTTGTGCTCCTGCACCCGAAGTAAGACTCGGAGTAGTGCTGAACTGAAATGCACCAACAGCCAAAGAAGCGCCTACATTATTAAACTTCAATTTCCCACAATCTGGCAATTCTTTGGTAAAGACACCCTCACCATTACGATAAACAGTAATGGTAGAAGTATTGCCATCATACACAAAAGCCAGATGCACCCATTCGCTACCAAAAATATCATCTATTTTTGCCTCAACCCATCTTTCATCATTCTCTTTTGCTGTCTGATTGAAGATATGAACCTTGAAAAATGCCTGAGTCTCGCTATTATTATTCTCCAAGAAGATGTCGAAGTTGCCCCAGAATTTAATAGAGTTAGGGATAGAGAACAAACCTTGCGCAGAAGTATTCTTAGTGGTTCTCATCCAGAAAGCTACAGTCAAATCACCGATAGTGGGCATGTTATTTTCCAATATAGAAGGAGTCTTGGCCAAAATGTAAGCATTCTCAGCACCTTGATAGGCCATGCCAGCGATTCCGTCTTCCGCAAACTTGGCATTACCGTTATCTGCTACCAAAAATCCCCATTCACCTTTATCCCGAATGTCCTCTTCATCAAAAGGAAGATACATCTTCAAAGGGGTAGTAGGTACTTCACCTGTACTCTCAGGGTAGTCGAAAGCAGGATGATCCATATCCTGAAAACAAGACTGCATACACAATGCAAACAGGCAAGAAGCCACAGATACTATATATTTTTTCATAAGTAGTTAGTACATTTATAGATTAATAATTGGGATTTTGAACCAATACACCATTCGACTTGTCAATTTCGTCTTGCGGAATGGGCAACAAAGCATGTCTGTCTTGATAACCGGTCTTGCCTGCCGCATGAAGTACCTCTTTAGCAATACCCCAACGAACCAAGTCGTAGAAACGGTCGAACTCCATACCTAACTCAACACGTCTTTCATGACGAATGGCCTCACGCAGTTCATTCTGGTTGTTGGTCGTCACTTCCGGTAGAATTCCGATATTATTGCCACGAGCACGAGCGCGCACCATCTCCAAATAGTTACGGGCAGAAGATAAATCACCCAATTCACAAGCAGCTTCGGAAGCCATTAATACCACATCAGCATAACGTATCAGACGAATATTTACCCAATATCCTCCCTTTGTGAATTTCAAACGCATCGCCGGGTCCGTATATGCCTTCTTGTTAAAGTATTTAGCTATAACATCAGCATTCGAAATAGGTTTCTCACCATAAGGCTTGTTAGCAGGTATGGACTCTGGATCGTCCTTGCCGTTGCGTATAAAATAAAGCAAAGTTTCGTCTTTTCTCGGATCTCCCTCTTCAAAAGCATCTGCCAATTCTTGAGTAGCGGTGTGTTGCCCCCAACCGAGATTCCACTCGCCTGCGCCACGTACACCCTGAACGGAAGCAAACTGGCTTCCTATGTCATTAGAACCTGGTTGTGATTCTGTTGCCGTACATTGCAATTCAAAAACAGATTCACTACAGTTTTCACCTTTTTCTCGGAATATGTCTTCATAAGGTGTTTTCAGATTATATAAACCGGAGTTAATCACTTCTTCAGCGGCAGCCTTCATATTCCCCCAGTCATTACGCATCATGTATGTGCGTGCATGAAGAGAACGAGCAGCTCCCCAAGTGAGACGACCTACATAAAGTTGCTCCCACGTTCTGGGCAGACTGTTTTCGGCTTCCGTAAGGTCAGAATCTATTAATTCATATATCTTTGCCACAGAAGACTTTGGAACATTTGCCTCAGCTGCATCATAAACTTTAAAGTCAATCAAAGGCACTTCACCAAAAGCGCGTACAAGGTTGAAATAACAGAAAGCACGTACAAACAAAGCTTCCCCCTTATTGACGAGGTCACCTTCTGTCAATGACGGATTTTGGCTCATCTCATCAAGCAAATCATTTACCTTATGTATCAATGAATAGTTATCATTCCAATAACTCTTAATCATCCCATTACTTGCCAAATATTCAAAGTCATCGAACATCTTGCCGGTAGCTGCTCCATCGGACAATGTACTTCCTTTCTCTGCGTCCTCAGAACGCATACCGTGGATTGCCAATGCAGTATTGCCGCTTGTCAAATGAAAACCGCGCAACTTGGCATACATATTAAAAACCTGTGTTTCATAAGTACCACCAGTCAAATCATCCTCTGTCTGTTGTCCAAGCGGTTTTCTATCAAACATATCCTCACACGAAGTTAGTGCAAAGCTTACTGCTAAAAATGCTATATAATAAAATATCTTCTTCATAGTCTGTCTCTATATAATTTTAGAAAGTCAAATTAAAACCAATCGTATAAACTGTAGGCATAGGATAGCCTCCACCATCAATACCAAACGAAATAGCACTTCCGCCCACTTCCGGAGTATATCCTCCATTACGGCTCCAGGTCTTGGGATTCTGCACATTGGTATAAAGACGCAGTGACTGTACCTTGATACGATTCAACAGTCGTTTGTCAAAGTTATACCCCAATTCGATATTACGGATTCTGAAGAAACTGCCATCTTCGATGAAATACGTGGAAGCCTCCTGATTTATTTTGTGTGAAGGGTCGAGCAAGGGCTCCCAATTGGAAGTGCCCTCTCCATGCCAACGATTCAATTGCTCTGTGCGATAATTCAGTTGTGCATAGCTACTGCTTCCCCAATTACGGTAAATTTCATTTCCATAAACACCCATCATGTCAACAGTCAGGTCCAGATTCTTCCATCCCAAATTAACATTAAAACCGTAAGTAAAATCAGGAGTTGGATTACCTATCATTGTACGGTCATTATCAGTAATTTTGCCATTACCGTCAACATCAGCAAATTTCAAGTCACCCGGTGTTACCGAGCCAACCGAGTTAATCGGAGAGAAACGGATGTCGTCTTCGTTCTGATATACACCCTCAACCTTGTAACCATAGAAATAGCCAATCGGATAACCTTCGGAAACACGTGAGGGACCACTGATAATATTATAGTCTTTGTTTACCAGTGAAAGCACCTTGTTATCAATTGTGCTCAAATTAGCACCTAATCCATATCTCCAATCTTCCCCAATCTTGTCGTTCCAAGAAGCACTAAGTTCAAAACCGCGATTGCGAATCTCACCCACATTCTGTAATCCGGGAACAGTACCTGCAATACCCGGAATGGAAGTCAACATATCTTTTGTTGTTTTGTTATAATAAACCGGAGAAAGCTGCAAACGATCATTGAACATATGCATGTCAAAACCTACTTCCCATGAATAATTACGTTCCCATCCCAAAGTAGGTGAAATCAGTTTGTTGGGGCCTTTACCCGCAATGATATTGTCACCGAACACAGCTGAACCCGAACTAACAATGGTGGCATATGCCGGATAACTGGAACCAGTATTCTGGCTACCCAACACACCCCAAGAGCCTTTCAACTTCAAGAAGTTAATTACATTCTGGTTCTGCATAAACTTCTCTTCGGTCATTACCCAACCGGCACCGAAAGAGTAAAAGTTGTCCCAAGTATTACCTGTCTTATAGAAAACAGATGAACCGTCCCTACGGAAAGAAGCATTAAGTAAATAACGATTCTTGTAGTTATACAATACTCTGAACAAATAAGACATGGTAAATCTGTCACTCTGAGAACCGCCATTAGTTGCCGTAGATACATCGTCGATGGTAGAGAGCCACCATCTGTCCGGGTCGTCGCCCACCAAAATGCCGTAGCCCGCAAGCTGGCTGCGTCCACCACTCAAACTGGAAGACTCATTGTAATTGGTTGTAAGACCGGCAGTCAATGTCAATCCATGATTGCCAAACTGTCCGAGATAAGTCAACACATAGTCAGACTGTGCAGCAAGAGAGGTAGACTTGCTTTGGTTCACACTTTCTCTTTCAGTCAACCGTTCTTTCCCCCCCTCCACATCGGGATTATAAACATAAATCAGCGGAGAATATGAACGTCCCTGACTGGAAGCATAGTCCATAGAGAAAGTTGCTTTGAACGTAAGGTTCTTCAGAATATCTATCTCTCCGAACACATTACCTGCCACGCGATAGTTTTCAGACTTGTTGTGAGCACCGCGCAGCTCTGTTTCAATAAGAGGATTCCACACTTGTGCACGCTGGAAGTCGGGCAGCGTATGTATCAGTCCCGATTCAAGGTCATGAGTAGGAGCAATAGGAGCAGCCTTCAAAGCACCATCCACACCCTTTGCATCAGGATACTTGGCACGAACTCCATTAAGCTGAAAACCAAAACGCAGGAAATCGGTTACGCTATATTCACTGTTCAAGTTTACGGTAAACTTATTGAGCTTTTCCGTTTTAATGGAACCTTCTTCCATGACGTAACCCAAACCCAAATAAAACTTACTCTTATCCGTTGCACCCGTAATGCTCACATTGTTATTGGTCAGAAAACCTGTCTGGAATATCTCATTCTGCCAATCAGTATTACCAGTCCATTGAGTATAATCATAAGGGTCGCTTCCTTGAGATATCAACTGCTCGTTGTACAGCATCTTAAACTCTTCGGCATTCGTCACACCTACACGGTCATAAATAACCTTCCAACCCACTGAAGAGTTGATGTTGACCATCGTCTTCCCTATTTTTGCCCTTTTAGTAGTAATGATGATTACACCATTGGCACCACGCACACCGAAAATAGCCAAAGAAGAAGGGTCTTTCAAGATTTCCATAGATTCAATATCCGCAGTGTTCAGATAATTGATATTGTCCGTGAACAGTCCATCTACCACATAAAGGGGTTTGAAACCGTTAATGGAGTTCGTACCGCGAACACGGATTTCAGGGTCTTGTCCTGCACGACCCGTATTCACCACCTGTACACCGGCAACCTTACCCTGTATGGATGCCAGTGGATTGGTAGAAGGCTTAGAGGCAATCTCGTCCGCTTTCACAGTAACGATAGAACCGGTCAAGTCGCGTTTCTTGGCACTACCATAACCAACTACAACCACCTCATCAATGAGCTGGCTGTCCTCTTCCATCTTCACATTGATAGTTGAACGCCCATTTACGGCAATCTCCTGCTCACGCATACCTATATAACTAAAAATCAAGGTAGCATTAGATGCCACATCAACAATCTGATATTTACCATTTATATCAGTAATACTACCTTTACTCTCCTGCCCTTTTACACGAACAGAAGCACCGATAACAGTTTCGCCTGTCTTGTCCGTAACGACACCCGAAATCGTAATTTTGTTCTGTGCCATCGAAGTAATGGCAAACAATAACATCACACATGTAATTAGTAGATTTTTCTTCATTTTGTATTGATTTAAAATTCTTTTGCAAACATACCGGAGAAGTTGATATATGTCAAAAAACAAGCTACCACAAGAGTACCACAGTTCACCGGAGGGGTACATCATTACTACTACTGTATAACATAAACGACAGATTATAAGGAATATAAAAGTACAATAAATATTTAGGTACTATTCATATATATAGAGCAAGAAGATAGAAAAGCAAAGGGGGCTTTTATCCTATTCTGAAGTTTTTTATCCCATATTCAAGAACGTCATACCTTTCACTGCCTCAAAGCCGACCATAAGATTTCCATAACCGATTGCCATTATACGATAGATTATATACCAAGCAAATACTGCAAAACGTTTGCAGTGAAGATGTAGACAATATGCAGCAACAATGCCATCTCAACGCAGTGGCTCGAATGCTGCATATTGCCGTCTTGAGAATCAGTTAGAGTAACTTGAACGCTGCTTTCTTTACGTCCTGGCTATTTCTGCCAATCATCACCTCAAAGTCACCGGACTCGCATACAAAATCAAGATTGTAGTTGTAGAACTTCAGCAATTCGGGAGTAATCTTGAAAGATACTTTTTTAGATTCACCGGCTTTCAGGAAAATCTTCTCAAAGCCTTTCAACTCTTTCACCGGACGGGTTACACTTCCCACAAGGTCACGAATATAAAGTTGAACCACTTCTGCACCGTCTCTCTTGCCGGTATTGGTCACAGTCACGGTAGCAGTCAGTTCGCCCTTATCCGTCATGCTAGTCTTGTCCAAAGACACGTCGCTATAAGAGAATGTGGTATAGCTCAAGCCGAAACCAAAAGGATAAAGCGGTTCATTGTCTATGTCTATATAGTTGCTGCGGAATTTCTGGAACCATGCACCGTCGGCAAGAGGGCGGCCCGTGTTCTTGTGGTTGTAGAACAAAGGAATCTGTCCCACGCTCTTCGGGAAAGTCGTAGTCAGCTTCCCACTCGGATTCACATCACCAAACAGTACATCACCGATGGCAAAACCTGCCTCACTGCCCGCAAACCATACATTCAGAATGGCCGGCACGTTTGCCTGCTCCCAGTTCAGTACCAGCGGACGACCGGTAAACAGTACCAGTACCACTGGTTTTCCTGTTTTCAATAATTCTTGTAACAGCATGCGTTGGGTGTCGGTCATTTCAAGATTCGTGCGGCAACTGCTCTCTCCACTCATTTCCGAAGACTCACCGAGCGCAGCCACAATAACATCCGATTTGGCAGCCACGGCAAGAGCCTCGTCCAGCAACTCCTTGTCCGAACGATTGTCACGGTGTAAAGAACGTCCGAACATAGTGGCACGTTTCTCATATTCGGCATCACTCATCAAATTACAGCCTTTCGCAGTCAATATTTCGGCTTTATCGCCTGCTACCGCCTTCAAACCTTCAGCCAAAGAAGTTGCATTCTTCAATACAGCAGCCACACTCCAAGTACCCGGCATATTACTGCGGCTGTCTGCCAACGGACCTACCACAGCAATAGTGCCTTTTTTGGCCAGCGGAAGCACATTACCCTCGTTCTTCAACAACACCAAGCTCTCCGAAGCAATCTTACGCGCAACAGCACGATGCTCTTTGGTAAAGATTTGCTTCTTGGCACGCTTCACATCACAGTATTTATAAGGATTATCGAACAAGCCCAACTTGTACTTAGCTTCCAAAATACGGCGACAAGCCGCATTAATTGCTTCTTCTGTCACTTTTCCTTCTGTCAATGACTTCTTGAGCGTACCTACAAATGCATCGCTCACCATATCCATATCCACACCTGCATTCAGTGCCAAGGCGGCAACAGTCTGCGTATCGCCCATACCGTGGTCGGTCATCTCAGCAATTCCAGTATAGTCTGTCACCACAAAGCCGTCAAATCCCCACTGCTTACGCAGTATATCCGTCATCAACCACTTGTTTCCAGTGGCAGGAATGCCATCGACCTCATTGAAAGAGGCCATCGCACTGCCCACACCGGCATCAACCGCCGCCTGATAGGGCAACATGTATTCATTGAACATGCGCTGATGACTCATATCTACTGTATTATAGTCACGTCCTGCCTCACCGGCACCATACAAGGCAAAATGCTTTACACAAGCCATGATTTCATCATTACGGCTCATATCCTTTCCCTGATAACCACGTACCATGGCCTGCGCAATGGCTGCTCCCAGAAACGGGTCTTCACCGTTGCCCTCGGACACACGCCCCCAACGGGCATCACGGCAAATATCCACCATCGGACTGAATGTCCAGCAAATACCGTCGGCGCTGGACTCAATGGCTGCAATACGTGCCGATTCTTCAACCGCCTTCATATCCCATGTACACGACAATCCCAAAGGAATGGGAAACACCGTTTCATATCCATGAATAACATCCATACCAAATAAGAGAGGAATACCCAAACGACTTTCTTCAACCGCCTGCTTCTGTACATCGCGGATACGTTCCACGCCTTTCAGATTGAAAAGCCCGCCCACTTCACCGGCACGAATACGTTTGGCCACATTACTACTTTTAGCCTGACCGGTCGTAATCTCACCGGTAACCGGCAGATTCAACTGACCTATTTTCTCTTCCAGGGTCATCTTCTTCATTAAATCGTCGATGAAACGATCCATATCAACCGGAGATTTCTGTGCATACGCACTAACGGCAGTAAACACCAACAAGACTAAAAATAATTGTAACTTGAAAAGTAAATGCTTCATGTTTTTCATGCTTTTAATTGATAGAAATATTATTTTACTGCAAATAAAAGAAAAGCATGCGACAATCTCCACATCCCGTACTACAACAAAAGTACAACCATCACTAAAAAACAAAAGAGGAAGTACAATATTAGTACTTCCCCCATTAATATTTCACTGTAAAGCAGCTATTTAAAGTTTATAAGAAAATCAGTCAGACTTTCTTCCGGAAGCAGATTGAATTTCTTGCGCAACCGGTATCTTGCAGCATCAACCCCACGCGTGGAAATGTTGAGCAACTTCGCTATCTCCTTTGTCGGCATATTCAAGCGAAGCAATGCGCAAAAGCGCAAATCTCCTGAAGTCAAATCTGTATATTGAAGTTTCAGATTACGGAAGAAGTTTTCGTGTATACGGTCAAAATTAGCCTGAAACATAGTCCAATTCTCTTCATCGGACACTATATTGCTATTAACTAAAGTGAGCAGCTTATCCAAGTTTTTACGGCTATACTGTCCTAACAACTTTTGCCGCTGTATCTCTTCTTTCAAAGAAATCAGAAATTCCTGATGAGCAATATTTGTCATTACCACACCGGACAACTCCTTGCTTTTAAAACGCAAATCGGCCTCAAGCTGCTCCTTTTCCAACTCAACAATCTTCTTCTCCTGCCGCTCAAGCTCTGCCTGATGGGCTACGCGCTGCCGTTCAATCACACGGTCTTTCTTTTTCTTCACGAAACGGTAGACCAGATATTGCAATAAAGCCAACAGACACAATCCTGCCAAGATATAACTTCCCACAGCCCAATAAGACAAATACCACGGACGCAAAATCTCAAAAGGAAGCTCTACCGATGCCAAAACTCTATCGGTATCATATATCTCTGCCTGAAAAACATAACTTCCATAGGAGAGCCGAGAATACTTCTTCTGCAAATAGCGTCCACCCGGCACCCATTGGTCAGAATATCCTTCCAACCGATACCTTACCTTATAAGTATAATTACTATAAACCGGATAACACAATGTAAAATTCACCGTATTAAACTCAGGCTCCACCTTGGCTCCCGGCTGCACGACCAATGTTTTCCGCTTACCACTGAATTCATCAATGACCCGCATTCCCGAAATCCATAAAGAGCGTCTGACCCGAGATTTATATAACGAGGAACTGTCCGTCTCAATACGGGCAATGGCATTGTTCAGGCAAAGATAGGAACAGCCATTCCTCACGTCATAAGCCACGCTTCCCCGTTCTTCCACCGTCAGACCGTCAAACAAAGAATATGGAATCCGGAGTTCGATATTGAAAGTATTTATCGCACACTTCACTAAATACACTATCCTATCACCCACAAACCAATAGTAATCTCCGTTCGCACGACTCACTGTCTTGATTCCCTTCAATTCCATCAATTGTTCATTCATTGTTTCATAGGGAACAATCGAATCAGTCATATCTTCGTAAGTATAGAAATATTCCCCATTAGAAAAAACTACCCGACCATTGATTTTGAACAAAGTAAAACTCCCACCTTTCACTTCTCCCAGGCCCTCATACTTCCGTACATCCTTTACCTGCTTCATATCCGGATCAATCCGAAAACGATACAAACCATTCCTTAAGTGTTTCGCCCAGATATTCCCTTGATGGTCCACCTCTATGTGACGGACCATATGACTGAATCCACGCAGAGACCGGATAAAACCATATGCTCCCGAAGTATCTTCCGTATATAGATTTAAAAGCGCATAAGTTCCTTCCAATAAAAAAGATTCTTCCTTCGATTCAATCTTTTCCATACACATCCCTCCCTTTACATCAGATACCAACTTTGACTTCAACCCCGATATAAGGAAAGTTCCTTTGTTATGCCCGCAAAAAATCTGTTTTCCCCATTCATCGACGAACCACGCTTGTTCTTCCAAACCCGGAA
>ERZ779705.1129-NODE-1129-length-19022-cov-11.780355_pt1 | contig 19022 bp, 9 predicted proteins | sample MGYA00511385_ERZ779705 | MGnify/ENA primary metagenome ERZ779705 (study PRJEB29588, sample SAMEA2145301) | human gut metagenome | biome: human gut; feature: human-associated habitat; material: faeces | place: Denmark | collected 2008/2010 ... | reverse complement strand
TCGGGTGGTACACGTTTCAAATGCTACCCGGGTCCCTTTTCAAGTGTTAGCTACAATAGTAGTTTCTGACTTACGTCTGCCTGACGGTGACGGCATCGACCTGTTGCGCTGGATGCGCAAAGAGGGCATGACGCAGCCGTTCATCATCATGACCGACTATGCCGAAGTGCATACGGCAGTTGAAAGTATGAAACTCGGCTCGCTGGACTACATACCCAAACAACTCGTGGAGGACAAACTTGTGCCTCTGCTCCGCACCATACTGAAAGAACGGAATATCGGACGAAGCCGTATGCCCGTGTTTGCCCGTGACGGTTCCGCCTTTCAGAAAATCATGCACCGGATAAGGCTGGTAGCACCAACCGACATGAGCGTGCTGATATTCGGGGAGAACGGCACAGGCAAGGAGCATATCGCCCACCACCTGCATGATAAAAGCAAACGTTCGGGCAAGCCATTCGTGGCTGTGGACTGCGGATCGCTCACCAAAGAGCTTGCTCCTTCCGCTTTCTTCGGACACGTCAAAGGGGCGTTCACCGGTGCGGACAGTGCCAAAAAAGGATATTTCCATGAAGCCGAAGGCGGCACGCTGTTTTTGGACGAAGTGGGCAACCTCGCACCGGAAACCCAGCAGATGCTACTGCGCGCCATACAGGAACGGAGATACCGCCCAGTGGGTGACAGAACAGACAAGAGTTTCAATGTCCGTATTATCGCTGCCACCAACGAGAATCTGGAAAAGGCGGTCAATGAAAAGCGTTTCCGTCAGGACTTACTGTACCGTCTGCACGACTTTGAGATAACCGTTCCTCCGCTGCGTGATTGTCAGGAGGACATCATGCCGCTGGCGGAGTTCTTCCGCGAGATTGCCAATAATGAATTGGAGTGCAAGGTTAGCGGATTCAGCTCCGAAGCACGGAAAGCGTTGCTGACCCATTCATGGCCGGGCAACGTCCGCGAGCTTCGGCAGAAAATCATGGGTGCGGTATTGCAGGCTCAGACGGGACTTGTCACAAAAGAGCATCTGGAACTTGGGGAAACCGAAACAACCTCAGTTGTTGGCTTTTCCCTACGCAACGATGAGGAAGATAAAGAGCGGATTATACGTGCTTTGAAGCAGGCGAACGGAAACCGCAAGGTTGCCGCCGAACTGCTTGGAATAGGCAGGACAACACTCTATAATAAACTGGAAGAATATGGATTAAAGTATAAATTTGAGCAACCATAGCCCGCAATTCGCTGAAAATGGCTATCTTTGTGAAAAATATAAATTATGAATACTTCTTTTTGGGATTCTAACCTATTTCAAACAATTGTATTGATTGTTACTATTGGTGCAACTGTTGGTATTGCTTTATGGCAATTTCACGCTCATAAACAAAAAGAGCTGCGGAATGCCGTATCAATTTTAATACTTCAGATAAAAGATATTGAAAAAAATATAGAATACATTTTTTCTGAAGGACTTATAAACGGATTTATTCAAGAAGTGCCAATGCACTATTCTACAATAATATTCGAAGAGAATCAATGGAACAAATACGCCTATAGTGTTGTTGGACATATATCTCAAGAAGCGTTTGAAAAGATTGATACCTTTTTTAAGGTTGCACAACGAATAAGAGAGCAACAAATTTACATCAAACAAAAAATCCAATTATCAACTGAAAATAAAGCATTTTATTATTATAGTGCCATATATAACCAAATAGTTATTAATAATCAACCCACACAAAGTATTCAATCCATTGTAGATAGATTCAACGAGGCAATTATACCATCATATATTCAAAAGGAGTTGGCTTTGGGATTGGAAAAGACTTTGAAACAATATCATAAAATCACAGATGGTATTGCCTATACAGAATTAATGAGATTAAAGTAGAACTATATAAAAATAAAGTATTACCTTTGTATCAAATTAAGTGTTCTTTTAATTAGTTGCAAAACAATACAGAATAGAGAACTTTGCTCGTTTCTAAATCGTTACCTATCAAGATGTAAATCCTTGCAAGATATTCATTCTCAATGAGAAACAAAAATCAGAATGTCTTGCAAGGTGACACTGCATATGTGTTGCAGCGCCACTGCAAAGCTGAATGCAGTAGCACTGCAAAAAGCATGCACTTGCTTTGCAGTGGCAATGCATTATCCCATCGCCTTATTCGGGCTTTCGATAATCCTCGCTTCTTCGCTGTGCCCATCAGTAGGCAGCCTCAGCAACGGGAGATTGATGACACAAATTATACTTCACTGGGCGGAACACCAAACTGCCGCTTGAAGCTGCGCGAGAAGTTGGCCAGCGAAGAAGCTCCCACCTTGTAACACACTTCGCTCACAGTGTATTTGCCCGTCTGCAGCAGTTGCATAGCCGTGTTCATGCGATAAGTGATAAGAAAGTTCTGCGGTGTTTGTCCCGTCAACGACTTGACTCGGGCATACAAGCTGCTGTAGCTCATCAGCATTTCCTTTGCCAGCGAGGTAATGCCGAATGCCTCGTCATCCAAGTGCTTGTCCAGCAACGTGTGCAAATTCTCCAAAAACTGACGGTCTTGTTCATTAAGTATCGCTTCTCGCGCCTCTCCCCTCGGTAGGCTTTCCGAGGTGAGGTTTTGCACAATCCATTGCATCCGTTTACGGTTTTCCAACAGATTGTTTATGACGGCTTTCAGATAGAAGGGGTCGAAGGGCTTGCCCACGTAGGCATCAGCACCACAATCCAGTCCTTTGATACTGCTGTCCATATCGTTCTTTGCCGTTAGCAGAATAACGGGAATACGCCCCCAATCGGCACTTGTCTTGATAGTCTTGCACAACTCGTAGCCGTCTTTCCGAGGCATGACCACATCACTCACAATCAGTTCAGGCAACTCCATCTCTAATCTGTCTATGGCTTCCTCTCCATTTTCCACGACAACGATATTGTAATCTGGCGACAACAGCACTCGCAGGTATTCGCGCACCTCCTGATCGTCTTCTACAATGAACAGCGTGTTCTCCTTAGAGACTACTTTTTCTACGGCATTCGTCTCGACTGCCGGTATGGGTATCTTGTACTCATTGTCTTGTGCCCGTTCCTCGGGACTATATGCTGTCAGCGATTGTGGGATACTAAGAGTGAAGCAAGCCCCCTGAGGGTGCTTGGAAGTGTAGTCTATGTTTCCCTTATGCAGGTGTGCCAAATATTGCGCATAATTCAGACCGATGCCCTTACCATTCACATTGGGGTATTTCTTATCAGCTCCCAACCGTTCAAAGCGATCAAACAGTTGTTTCTGTTTTTCGGGTAAAATACCTTGTCCCGTATCGGCCACGCATATTTGTACGTTTTTCCCGTCGCTTTCCACAGTAATGTCGATACTCCCCCCTTCAGGTGTGTACTTAATGGCGTTACTGAGCAAGTTATAAAATATCTTTTCCACCTTCTCCGTATCAAAACAAGCCACCGTATCCTGCTTCTGTTCAGCGTGCATGTTTATCGTCAGCCCTTTTTCGTGGGCAATAAACCGGAAGTTCGCTATCTGTGCCTGAACGAAAGCTACCGGGTCTACCACGGCAACCCGGAGTTGCTTCTCGTCCTTCTCACCTTCCTTGGGGTCAAGCAACTGCTTCACAAGCCGCAACAAGCGGTCGGCATTGCGCAACATGATATCCACCAAGCCACGCTCATGTTCATTCAGATTGTTTTCTTTCGCCAGTTCTTTCAACGGGGCATATACCATGGCTAGCGGTGTACGTACTTCGTGCGAAATGTTGGTCACAAAGTCTATGTGTGCCTGATTTATCTCCCTTTGGTACTTGACCAATGCCAGTCTCTCCTCTTGTGCCCGCCAACGTATAATTAGCCGGATGACCAGTAGCACCAGCCCGATACCGACCAGCCAGTATAACACAATAACCAAGGGCGTAGCCCATGGTGCAGGGTGAACAACCACCTCCTTGGTCAGTTCGTTCTTGCACCACTCTCCGCTCAGTATGCGAGCTTTCACCTTGAACGTATATTTTCCGGTAGGCAGGTTGGAATAGGCCACCCGCTTGTTGGAACCAGCGTCAATCCAGTTCTTGTCGAAGCCCTCTAGCATATAGGCATAGTTCAGCAGAGAACCCGCCTCTAACTTTAATGCCGAATAGTAGAACGTAACTGTATTCTCCCGATAAGACAACGATAGTTTTTCCTCGCTCTTATTATGTATTCCCCCGTTCACCAATATCATGTCCAGATTCAGCGGGATATCCGGTTCTTTCTCGATGGGTACATCCGGATAAATGACTGTAATGCCACCCGAGCCTCCGAAAAACAAGGTACCGTCTGGTGCCACTGCCGCACAATTCAGCGCATACAGCTTCCCCTTGCAGAAGTAGTTATCATATAAATAAGAAAATGTTTTTTCCTGCACATCATACTTTCCTATATGCGTAGACGAACTAAACCAGATGTTCCCTTCCTTGTCTTCGATTACTGCCTTCAAGCTGTTGTCTATCAGTCCCGACGATAAATCAAACCGCTCCAGCCATTGTGTGCGTGGGTCGTAATGCACCAGCCCGGTATTGTAAGTCCCTATCCAGTACGTATTGTTCCTATCGATAATAAGTGAATTCGGGTTGGGCAAATAAAGAGAATCCAACGGGATGAACTGTTGGTCTTCACCAAATTTATAGATACCGTTGGCCACCGTATAGAGAATCATTGTACCCGATGGGCGCAATGTCTGCAACTGCGAAAACGAAATGCTGCCCGGTGCATACCGGTAAGTGAACTTCCCGTCGGCCGCCAGCGTGGCAAATCTATCAGCCAGCGTAACCCAAATACGTCCTTCCTTGTCTTCACTGATGGAAAACACATTGGCCGGGAAGGTATAATGGTTCTCTTCCCGTGCGATTTTCCCCTCCCGGATAGCATACTGCCGCACCTCCGAACGGTTCCGGATGACCCACAACCTATTCTTCGAGTCAATAAAAATATGCCCGTAAAGGCCACCATCTGCCAAGTGGAAAGCTATCTTATCACCACCTATATCATAACTGGCAATATCGTGCGAGGAGCGCATCCACAAATAGCCCTCATAGTCGAACAAAAGATTTTTCACGAAGGGGTCTTCCAAGCGTTCGAAGATGGACGACAAATTGTTAAAGGCTGCCTTTTCGGGATAATAGTGAAAGTCGTTCTCTTGATCAGACAGCCATATTCCGTTGTTTGTATCGATGAAACAGACATATCTATCCCCCTTCAACTGTTGCTGCACATGGATACGTGTCAACACCCGTCGAGCCACATCGTAACGGTACATTCCCTCACCCGAAATACCTATCAGCAGGAAGTTTTGCCAATAAGGAAGCACGAAGTGTATTTTTTTGTTCTGTGTAGCCTCCATAAAGTCAGTAGGTAAAAGCAGTTCTTCCCACGTCTTTGCGTCATAACACAATAATCCTTTACTTGTAGTCACCCACATGTGGTGGCTGGCGTCTTCCACAATACTTTCTATATAGGTATCCTTAGAGCCATTCAGCGTCCGCAACAAGTTCAAGTCTCTGTCCAATATATAAATATCTGTGGCATGGTGCCTAGCGTTGGCCGTCCACACTTGCTTTTGACTGGAAATGGTAATAGCACCGACTATGCTCATGCCTGGTTGTAGATAATATTTTTCCTCTTTCAGCGTCTGCTTGTTCACCTTGGCCACCCCCTTACGATCAGTAATAATGAGCCACTCGTTATCCAGATCCAGCACACGCCCTATGGGATTGAAGCCTACCTGTTGCGGATGTCTGAATATACCATCCTCCCACACGCACAATCCGCATTCATTTGACATCCACAAACGGTTATTGGCATCAAACATTAAATTATCCACATAGTCGCTATTGAGCGCTGTGGACTCTTCTTGCGCATAATATACAGTATAATTCGAACCGCTGAAACGGTTCAACCCGTGATTGGTCCCTATCCAGATGTAGCCTTTGGGATCTTCGGCAAACGAAGTAATGAAGTTACTTGATATCTGTTCTACCAGCGGAAACTGGGCTGGCAGGGGTACAGACCACAACATCAGTAATAAGGCATAAATACCTTTCCATTGCAGTTTGAGTTTTTTCATACAAGTAGTATGTCATTTAAGGTTCACGTGAAACATCAGTATTCTTTTTCTCTGTACAAAATTATATAAAACGAGCGATAATCAAAATATATCCTTGCTTTTGTCAAAAAGTACATGAGCAATAAATGGGGTTCCAACTTAGAGATTAGCGGTTAGTGATGGGTGGATACAAGTAAGAAAGGCTTATTAGGAATATATAGGCAAAGACTTGTCTCAATGTTGAAATCATACGCTTTAAACAACATTAAGTAGATTTTGATAAATCAATTAAAGATTTTGATAACATCATACAAACGATTTTCACCACATTTGGGGCGATAAAAGACCAAATGTTATGCGAATAAGTAAATCTGGTATTATGAAGTTGAAGACGGTTTCCTTGCTATGTGTAGGAAGCGTTTTGCTGTGCGGCATTTTAGCTTGCTCCAACCAGGCCAAGCAGAGCACAGAGGAAAACAATGATGAACAACAATTGTTCATTGGTGATAACATTGCCGTAGCTCAGACCCAATACGGCAAAGTGAAGGGCTTTATATTAAAGGGTATCTACAATTTCCGTGGAGTGCCTTACGGGGCAAGCACGGCGGGTGAGAACCGCTTCATGCCTCCTCGAGAACCCGAACCGTGGGAAGGCATTCGACCTGCTGTATTCTGGGGTGACACAGCCCCACAAAAGACCAAGGGGAAGTATCGCAACAGTTACAGCACGCTTGTAGACCATTGGAACTATTATGATGTAAGCGAAGACTGCCTTATGTTAAATATTTGGACGCCCGGACTGACGGATAACAAGAAGCGTCCCGTGCTGGTGTGGCTACATGGAGGCGGCTTTACCAACGGTAATGGTATTGAACAAGATGGTTATAATGGCGAAAATATCAGCCGTTATGGTGACATCGTGTTCGTATCCATCAATCATCGTTTGGGGCCTATCGGGTTTTCCGATCTTTCGGTGGCCGGTAAGGGATTCGAAGCATCGGGCAATGTGGGCATTCTCGACCTGGTCGCCGGCTTGAAATGGGTACACAACAATATCGGGCAATTTGGCGGAGACCCCGACAATGTCACTATCATTGGCCAATCGGGCGGTGGTTCCAAAGTGTGTACTTTGGTGGCCATGCCCGAAACACAAGGGCTTATCCACAAGGCCATAGCTTTGAGCGGAAACTCTGCTGATGCCATTGACAAGAATTACAGTGCAGCCGTAGGCAAAGTAATCTTGCAGGAAGCCGGCTTGAAGCCTTCCGAAGCAAATAAATTACAGCAGATGCCGTGGCTCGACTATATTGAGTTAGCAAACCGTGCTATGGCCAAGTATAACGAACAAGCTGGTATTACCGGTCGCCGCAGCAACTTCGGTCCTATCGCCGACGGTACACATATTCCTATGGGCGGATTTTTTACCAATCCCTCAGCCCCCTCGGCCAACATCCCAATGATTTTCTGCACTACCAATTGCGAATTTTCCCTGAGTCGTGACAACTCCACTTTGGAGCAGATAGACAAGAAACAATTAGTTGAAATGATAAACCAGATGAAAGGTGGGAACGGTGACAAGATAGTCGACGCTTATGCCAAAGCCTTCCCAGACAAAAAGCCTATCGAGTTGCTTGGTTTAATATTGAGTTCACGTGAAAATGTCATTGCTACAGCCAACCAGAAGCTGACACAAAAGGCCCCGGTCTATTTGGCATGGTTCGGTTGGAATCCTCCCTTGTTCGACGGCCGCATGCGCGCCTTCCATTGTCTGGACATCTGCTTCTGGCTGAAGAACACCGACTTAATGATTACCCATACAGGCGGTGGTAAGCGTCCGCGCGACCTTTCTATGAAAATGACCGATGCTTTGTTGAACTTCATGCGCATCGGCAATCCCAATTGTGCAGGCCTGCCCGAATGGCCACAGTACACAGCTGAGAAGGGTGCCACGATGATGCTCAACGATGTCTGTGAGGTGGTTTACGATCCCGATAGGGAAGCACGTGAATCCTTAAAATAAAGCTCTTCATTTTTTATTTAAAGATTGTTGCACTATACAACGTGAGAGATATGTTGAAAAGTAGTTTTGTGTGAACCCTAAAACACGAAAGAGAATGTATTATCCTTAATATTAACCTTATAATTAAAATGTGAGAAATGCATATGAAAAAAAGTGTAATTTTATGTTTTTGCAACGTAGTTTTGTCACTCGTACTAACACTTGCTTGTATACAAGCAGTTCCGGTACAAGCATCTCCTCTGCAGTCAAAGACGATTACGGGAGTAATAACATCGGGTACGGACGGTTTTCCCTTGATTGGAGTAAGTGTCCAAGTACAAGAAAATTCTACCGGTAGTATCACTGACCTTGATGGTCGATACTCAGTGCAAGCCAGCGAAGGGCAGACCTTGGTCTTCTCTTACATTGGCTTTAAGTCGCAAACCATCAAGATAGGCACATCTTCTATCATTAATGTGGTACTGATAGAAGACAATGAAATGTTGGACGAAGTCGTGGTTGTGGGCTATGGTGTCCAAAAGAAAAAGTTAGTGACAGGTGCCACCGTCCAGGTAAAAGGCGACAAAATCGCCGAGCTGAACACCACCAATCCTTTGCAGGCCATGCAGGGACAGACACCTGGTGTAAACATCACTTCTATTTCCGGCCAACCGGGTGAAAGCCTCAAGGTTAGCATCCGTGGTTTGGGTACCATAGGTAATGCTGAACCATTGTATCTGATTGATGGCGTTCGCGGTGACATCTCCAACCTGAACCCTGCCGACATCGAAAGTATCGACATCTTGAAGGATGCCGCTTCCGCTGCCATCTACGGTGCGCAGGCAGCCAACGGTGTAGTGTTGGTGACGACCAAGAACGGTAAGGAAGGTAAGGCTGTAGTGTCATTCGACGGTTACTTCGGTGTACAGAACGTGGCAAAAGAAGTGAACTTATTGAATACCGAACAGTACATGATGATTATGGACGAGTCGCACCGCAACTCTACCGGTTCTGGATATAATTGGAGCGGCTATAAGTCTATTTATGATGCAAACGGTAATCTCTATGATGTAGATTGGCTGGACAAAATGTTTGAAGACAATGCTCAAATGCAGAGTTATACCCTTGGTATTACGGGTGGTTCAACGGTTTCCCAATATGCCATTTCGTTGGGTTACATGTCACAGGAAGGTATTGTTGGCGGTAAGGACGTGTCTAACTTCTCCCGTTACAACTTCCGCATCAACTCTGAGCACAAGTTATTCAAAAATCTACTGAAGGTGGGAGAACAAGTTAGCTTCGTTTACCGTGATAAGACTGGTGTCGGCGTAGGCGGCCAATACGATAACTCGTTGCGTGGCGCTTACGAAATTGCTCCATTTGTTCCCATTTACAGCGATAACAACATTTACGACATGCCCTACAATGATACCTCCAATTCCGATTGGAATCAGGAAAGCGGTAACCCTTATGGTTTAATGATGATGCGCCATAATCAAAACAAAAACGTCTTCTTCTCCGGCAACGCTTATGCCGAATTGCAGCCCATCAAGAACCTGAAAATTCGTACTGTATTCGGTGCTAACTACAGTACCAATGAATACCGCAACTTCAACCCGATATACCAATTCGGTTCTACAAGCCGTAATACTAATACCAGTGTTACCCAAAATATGCAGCATGTATTGGAACTTACATGGACCAATACGGCTACTTATGACTGGAAAGTTAATGACCATGCCTTCAATGCCTTGATCGGTATGGAGTCCTACCAATACAATGGCACTTACTTAAGTGGTAGCAATTCTTCCTTGAAAGAAGGATTCGACGATTGGGAACATGCTTACATCAGCAATGGTACAGCTTCTTCTACTGCCAGTGGTTTAGGTGTCAGCGGTTATCCATTGGATGAAAACCGTACGGTCTCTTACTTCGTCCGCTTTGGTTGGAACTGGAAAGAGACCTACATGCTGAACGCTACGGTACGTGCCGACGGTTCTTCCAAGTTTGCCCGTGGCCATCGTTACGGTTATTTCCCATCCATCTCCGCAGGCTGGATCATGACCAACGAGAAATTCATGGAAAGTACCCGTAGCTGGCTCGACTACTTTAAGCTACGTGTCAGCTGGGGACAAGTAGGTAACCAAAACATTGACAACTACCAATACTTAGCACCTATCACGTCGCAATATATATATTACTATTTCGGTAACTCGCATCAAAATTCGTCTACCGAAGCTGCGGCATTAGGTAACAACTGGGGCGCTTATCCCAGCCGTTTGGCCAATGAAAAGTTGACATGGGAAACTTCTGAACAGACCAATATCGGCTTCGACGCTCGCTTCTTCGACAGCCGTTTTGGTGTGAACTTTGATTTCTATATGAAGACAACAAAGGATTGGTTACTCACAGCTCCTATTCTGAATACGGCTGGTACAGGCGCACCTTACATCAATGGTGGCGATGTAAAGAACACCGGTGTGGAACTGGCTTTGACTTGGGATGACACGTTAGGTAAGGACTTTAAATATAACATCTCACTGAACGGTTCCTACAACAAGAATGAGGTAGGTAACATTCCTACCAGCGATGGTATCATCCATGGTGCAGGCGATGAGTTGTACAACAATGCCAGCGAATTCTATCGTGCAGAAAATGGCCAACCTATCGGTTATTTCTGGGGCTATAAAACTGCCGGTATCTTTCAAAATACACAGGAAATAGATGAATGGCGTGCCGTAGGCAACGGTATCCTGCAGTCTAATGTACAGCCGGGCGATGTGCGCTTTGTGGACCGAAACCATGACGGTCAAATCAACGACAAAGATAAGGTGAACTTAGGCAACGGTACTCCTGATTTCACGTTGGGTTTGAACTTGGGCTTCGTTTACAAAGGCTTCGATTTCTCCATCGTGGCAAACGGCGCCTTTGGCCAGCAGATTGTGCAGTCTTACCGTAACCACACCCGTCCTACACCAAACTACACCACAGCTATCCTTGACCGGTGGCACGGTGAAGGCACCAGTAACCGGATTCCGCGCGTTACAGATAGCAACATCAACTATCAGTTCTCTGACTTATTTATACAAAATGGTGACTACCTGCGCCTAAGTACCCTTACGTTGGGTTATGATTTCGCCAAATTATTCAAGGGCAAAGCAGTCAGCCAAGCTCGCCTATACTTTCAGGTACAAAACCTATTCACCATTACCGGGTACGACGGTATGGATCCAGAAATCGGTTTCGGTTCTTCCAACAATTCTTGGGTATCGGGCCTAGATTATGGTTATTATCCGCGCCCCCGTACTGTTCTTGTAGGTGTAAATCTTAAATTCTAATTTATAAAAATACGTATGAATATGAAAAATATTAGGTCTAACATAATTGCAGCAGGCATTTTATGCCTGAGTTTGGGAATGACTTCTTGCACTAAGGGCTTCTTGGATGTGGAATCAAAGACCGAATCTACGACAGGAAATTTTTATAAAACAGAGCAAGATGCCTATCGTGCCTTGTTGGGCTGCTACGATGGTTATAGACGTGCAACATGTGGTAGCGCTGTCAATTTCTTGGTTAGCGCCGAAGTAATGGGGTATGAATGTTTCGGCGGTTCCGGTGCTTCCGATGGTAACGGTATGCGTGTGACCGATCGCTTTGACCTCTCAGAAATGCCTTCTTCTACAGGTTCCAGTTGGTCTGGTTATTATGCAGGCATTTATCGTTGCAACGAATTAATCACACGCGAAAATAGCATTCAATGGAACGAAACGGGTAGCATGCATACTCAGTATATGGCCGAGTGCCATGCCATCCGTGCCTTCTTATATTTCGATGTGGTACGTCAGTTTGGTAACATTCCTTTGCTTACCAAACCTACTGATGAAAATATACCGCAGGCAGATCCCGCTGACGTGTATAAGCTGATTTTCGATGACCTGAAGTTTGCCATCGAAAATATTCCGGCAAACGCTTATCCCAAAGCTGAATCGGAAACAAACGATGGCAAGATTACCAAATATGCTTGCGAGGCCATCTTGGCACGTGCTTATTTGTACTACACCGGTTATTATGGTCAAGAGCCTGAAGGCGTGACCAAGGCTGATGCGTTAGCCGCTGTGGAAGACATTATTTCTTCAGGTCAATACGCTTTGATACCCGAATACCGGCGTTTGTGGCCTGCCGCTTGTGCCCAAAAAGCAGAAGTAGGTGATATGACTACCCTATATGGCGATTATGCCGGTGATGGTAATAACGAGACAGTATTAACCGTAAAATGTACAGCCAGTGTTAACTGGTCTGGTTTGGACGGTAACCGTTGGCAAGTAAACATTGCTTTGCGTACCTCAACAGGTGTGGCTCCTTATGCACAAGGTTGGGGATATGCTACAGTAAATCCTAAATTCGTTGAGGAATATGAGGATGGCGATACTCGGCGTACAGCTTCTGTGATTGATATAAAAGGCGAGGGATTGGAAGACAATCAGTTGGTTCAAACTTGTATTGTCCAATCGCAGGAATACACCGGTTACTATATCAAGAAGTATGCTCCATTGGCCTTTGCCGATGGTACACATGCTGGTATGGAAAACGGTACGGGTAACTTGATGATTTCAAACCACCAGGATTATGTTCAAGTTCGCTATGCCGACGTGTTACTAATGGCAGCTGAGTTGGGTAGCCCTAATGCGCAACAGTATTTCAACATGGTTCGCGAACGTGCCTTTAAGGATAAAGATGGCAACACCTCTCCGTTATACACCGAAAAACAAGCTACGAAAGAAAACATAATGCGCGAACGTCAGTTTGAATTTGCTTTCGAAGGCATTAACTATTACGACTTGCTACGCCAAGGCATAGACTATGCGGCTGCCCAATTAGCCAAACAAAACGGCGTTGAAGTGATGACAGCGGGTGCTCCTGCTACCATCTCGTTCAATCCTCAGAACTTTATAAACAAGGCAGGTTTGATGATGGTCAACACGAACCAGATTCTATTATCTGACGGTGTTTTGAAACAAAATCCTGGTTGGTGATAAGAGCCATATGCTTATAATATGAAATTTAATGAGAGTGTAAAAAAACAGGAATGCCGTTTGCGACTGGTTGTCATTTTGACACCTTCATCAAGACTATCCGTTTCTGTACATTTTTAAAGTGAGAAAACAAAATTTGCTACATATTAAGGTTTACAAACTCAATTTATGTAATCATGAAAATGAAATCTTTATTTGTTGTGTTGTGCCTCACGATGGCTTATCTATCGGTCGGAGCGCAGAAAATTTACAAATTTCAGAACACGAAACTATCGGACGAAAAGCGTATTGACGCCTTGCTGGAAGAACTTATGCTGGAGGAAAAAATTGCTTTACTCGGCAGCGACCTAGCGGTGCCCCGTTTGGGCATACTTTCTTGCCGCCACCACGAGGGCCTACATGGATTGGCCTTGGGTGGTCCTGCTGCTTGGGGAGGACGTAAGAAAGGTGAAGATGGAAAAATAATTCCTACTGATAGACCTACGACTATTTTCCCACAATCATATGGACTGGGCGCTACGTGGGATGTGGACTTAGTGAAAAAAGTAGGTGAGCAGGCTTCCCTTGAAGCGCGCTACTACATGCAACGTCCTGAAGACAAGCGTACAGCCTTGGTAATGCGTGCTCCGAATGCCGACTTGGCACGCGATCCGCGCTGGGGACGCACGGAAGAAAGCTACGGAGAGGATGCCTTCCTTACTGCCAGACTGACAGTAGCCAATATCAAAGGCTTGCAAGGTGATAACCCACGCTATTGGCGTACTGCCGCCCTGATGAAACATTTCCTGGCCAACAGTAACGAAGATCGCAGAGACAGCACATCAAGCAACTTCGATATGCGCCTATTCTACGAATATTATGCTTATCCCTTCTACAAAGGCATTACCGAAGGCGAAAGCCATGCTTTTATGGCTGCCTATAACGGATGGAACGGCCCGGCCATGTGCGTACATCCTTGCTTGAAAGAAATTACTCGCGACAAATGGGGCAACAACGGCATTATCTGCACGGATGGCGGAGCACTGAAGCTGCTAGTCAATGCCCACCATGCCTATCCCACTATGGCCGAAGGAGCGGCTGCGGTGGTAAAGGCTACTACAGGACAATTCTTGGATGTTTATAAGCCCTATATTGAGGAAGCTTTAGAAAAGGGTTTACTGACTGAGAAAGACATTGACAAAGCTATTCGTGGCAACCTATACGTAGCCTTAAGGCTAGGATTGCTGGACGGAAAAGATTCTGCAGACCCTTATAAGAACATCGGTACCATCCCCAACGAAGTGCCTCCTTATGAACGTGAGGAAGCCAAACAATTAGCACGCGAGGTGACGGCCAAGTCGGTGGTGCTGCTGAAGAACAGTAAGAATCTTCTGCCCCTCAATGCCTCCAAGCTGAAGAAGATAGCCGTAATAGGCCCTTATGCCGATAAGATTGTGCAAGACTGGTATAGCGGCACACCGGCATATGAGATTACTATCTTAGAGGGCATTCGCAACGCCATGAAAGATGGACAAACAGAAGTGATTTATGCTACCAACAATGCAATAGATGAAGCCGTAAATGCAGCCCGGGAGGCTGATGTAGCTGTGGTATGCGTAGGAAACCATCCGTATGGCACACGTCCTGACTGGTTCTTCTGCCCCGTGCCGAGCGACGGACGAGAAGCTGTGGATAGAAAGTCGCTGATGCTGCCCGATGAAGACTTGCTGAAGCAGGTGTACAAGGCCAATCCCAACACTATCTTGGTACTAGTTAGCAGCTTCCCATACACCATCAACTGGAGTCAAGAAAATCTGCCAGCCATTTTGCACATTACGCATTGCAGTCAAGAACAAGGCAGCGGTTTGGCCGATGTCTTGTTTGGTAAGGTCAACCCCTCTGGACATACCACTCAAACATGGGTGAAGGACATTACCGACCTACCCGACATGATGGATTATGACATTCGTAACGGACGTACCTACATGTACTACAAGGATGATGTGCTTTATCCCTTCGGCTATGGCTTGAGTTATACTACATTCGACTACCAGCAAATCAAGTCTGTCAAGCAGGACAAGGATAAGGTTACCGTAACCGTGTTGGTAAAGAATTCGGGTAGCCGCGACGGTGAGGAAGTGGTGCAGCTGTATGCCAGCTATCCGGAATCAAAGGTAGAACGCCCGATGAAGCAACTGAGGGCATTCAGTAAGGTGCCTATCGCAGCCGGTGATACAAAGGAAGTGGTGCTTGATATTCCCAAGGAGGATTTCGCTTATTGGGATGAAATTCAAGATAAGTTCGTTGTGGAGCCCGGTAAGGTAAAACTACTTATCGGTGCCTCTTCAGCAGATATCCGTCTGGAAGGTGAAGTTACTTTATAGAACAGTTATTAGAGTTGAGTAAAAAGATTGTGATAGACAATGCAGAATCCGCACGCAGTCTGTCCTTTGCATAACTGTGTGTGGATTCTTTTCTATGCCTGCCTTTGAATATACAGACAACCTGAATGAAGAAACAGACAAGTATCAAGTGAACCATTGACAAAAACAACGAAGCTGGTGAAAAGCAGCTTTGCCGACAAATGTTCATCTTTGTAATAAAAAAATTCATTGCGTATGAAAACAGTTAAGTTGAAAATCAGGAAAGGCATCTCCCTGCTTTACGCGGGTATTTTCGTGTATACCTTTTCCGCTTGCTCTGCCGGAAGGACGGAGCAACAACCGAATAGTGTTTCGCAAGACGAACAACAGTTATATATAGGAGATTCCATTGCCGTAGCACAGACTCAGTATGGCAAAGTGCGCGGCTATCTATTAAGAGATATATACACCTTTTGTGGCATACCGTATGGGGCAAGCACGGCGGGCGAAAACCGTTTCATGCCTCCCCGCGAACCCGAGCCTTGGGAGGGCATCCGTCCAGCGGTCTTTTGGGGCGATACGGCTCCGCAGATTACGACAGGCAAGTACCGCAACACATACACTACATTTACCGACCATTGGAATTACTATGGCGTCAGCGAGGACTGTCTGATGCTAAACATTTGGACGCCCGCCTTGGCCGACACGAAGAAACGCCCTGTGCTGGTATGGATTCATGGAGGCGGTTTTACAAATGGCAATAGCATTGAGCAAGACAGCTATCGGGGCGAGAATCTTAGCCGCTACGGAGACATTGTATTTGTTTCATTAAACCATCGACTGGGCCCTATCGGCTTCAGTGACTTTTCAGGGGTGGATGAGAAGAAGTTTGCCGAGTCGGGCAATGTTGGTATCCTCGATTTGGTGGCCGGCCTGAAGTGGGTACACAACAACATCGCACAATTCGGAGGTGATCCGAGCAACGTCACCATCATGGGCCAGTCGGGCGGCGGAGCTAAAGTGTGCACGCTGGTAGCCATGGCCGAGACAAAGGGTTTGTTGCACAAGGCCGTAGCCTTGAGTGGAAACATCACGGGGGCAATAGATAACAATTACAGTACCGAACTGGGTAAATACATCCTAAAGGAGGCAGGTTTACCACCTTCGCAAATAAATAAATTGCAAGAAATACCTTGGCTCGACTACATCGTCCTGGCCAACCGAGCAGCCGCTAAGTATGACAAGCAACTAGGCGGCAATGGCATGATGCGTGGTTCTTTTGGGCCTGTGGGTGATGGCTTCCACATCCCGATGGATACATTTTATACCGATCCGGAAGCTCCCTCGGCCCATGTCCCCATGCTATTCAGCACCACTACATGCGAGTTCTCCATAAGCCGCGACAATGCTACCCTCGAAAAAATGAATAGAACGCAACTGGTGGAAATGGTGGACAAAATGAAAGGTAAAAACGGTCAGAATATTGTATTGGCTTATGAAAAAGCATTTCCCGACAAGAAACCTATTGAATTGCTCGGCTTGATAATGAGCTCCCGTGAGAAAGTAATTGAAGCCATCAATGCCAAGGCACAACAAAGCGCACCGGTCTATTTAGCATGGTTCGGCTGGGAGCCACCCTTATTCGACGGGCGCATGCGTTCCTTCCATTGTCTGGACATCAGTTTCTGGCTGAAGAATACCGACGTTATGCTTACCCATACGGGGGGAGGCAAGCGTCCGCGCGACCTCTCCACGAAGATGACCGACGCTTTACTGAGCTTCATGCGTACGGGTAGCCCCAATTGCGCAAGCCTGCCTGAATGGCCGCAATATACACCGGACAAGGGAGCCACGATGATGTTGAACGACCAGTGCGAAGTAGTCTACGACCCTGACCGCGAAGCACGCAAAGTGTTAACAGAGTAAACCAAGCATTTTTCCTATTGTTCTATTAGAGTAGGACAATAGGAAAGGCAATACATATCGGCTACCATCCGGTTGCTTCCGCACCATGAGATAGCTGTCTTATTTATAATCTTAAAATTAATTCCAATGAAGAGTAAATTCATTTTAACAGCATTTTTTTGTGTTTGCGGCATAATGCCTATGGCAGCACAATGGCAACGTACGCCTACCCCTAACGACACGCTCCAATCAGTCAAAGTGCTGAGTGACGGCAGGATAGCATTGAATATCTACGCACCCCAAGCCAAGAAAGTAGACATCGAGGGTGACATTATTCCTTGGGGAAAGAAGCCAGATGTGATGAAATCGGTCTCTGGTGTATGGACGGTGACCGTACCTCCAGTAAAAGCTGGAGCCTACCGCTACCACTTTATAGTAGATGGTGTGAAAGTGTTCGATCCCAAGTCTCCCGAGGCACATGAAATCTCAGCCGTACTGAAAGTGGAGGCAAAAGATGGCGATTTTTTCTCCATGAAGGAAGATGTTGCCCATGGTGCAATAGCTCAACGTTATTATCACTCAAAGACTCTGAAGACTACCCGTCGCCTGCACGTATGGACGCCAGCGGGTTATGAGAAAAGTGTGGAAAAATTGCCGGTGCTCTACCTGATACATGGCGGAGGTGATACTGACCTTGCTTGGCCTACGGTAGGCTGCGCAGGCAACATACTCGACAATTTACTAGCCGAGAACAAAATGCAACCCATGATTGTGGTGATGCCCAACGGCTCCATTGCCACAGAAAACCTAATGGACGAAGTACCTCTATTTGCCAAAGACCTGATGAATGACATCATCCCTTACATCGAAGCCAACTACCGTGTACTGACCGACAAAGACCATCGTGCCTTAGCAGGCCTCTCCATGGGCGGCATGGAAACTTTGGAAGCAGGCTTGAATCACTACAAAGAATTCGGCTACTTATGGGTATTGAGCTCTGGATGGTTTGAGACGAACAAGAAAATGTACGCCGAACGCAGCACCTACCTCAAGACCATCGCTCAAGACTTCAACCACACAGTGCACGCCTTGCATTTCACGCAAGGTGGTCCAGAGGACATCGCTTACAACAATTGTAAAGCCATGCTGAAACTGTTTGACGCAGCAGGTATCAACTACAAGTACAGCGAAGCCCCCGGTGGACACACGTGGTACACGTGGCGCAATGACTTGTACAACTTGGCACAACAGTTATTTAAGTATTAAACATGACAATTATCATTGCAAAATACCGAATTACATCCTATTATTAACTTTAATCCCTCCCAGCAGTTCTCCATCCCAAGCTATAAAATTAAGTTTGGAAAATTATATCGTATATATACACATCACGTCACTTACTTACGCAACTACGCACTCCATTCAGATACATTATTAATAAATGAGAAAATAATTTCTAACATAAGTAACTTGAAACACTAATTCTTTCTTCTTTTTACAGAACTCCTAAAGTCTTCTGCTATGAGGTATCCTAAAAAAGAGGGAGTAACAGAAAAAAGAAAGTCCCTGAACCATTAAAATTCAGAGACTTACGATTTTAATTTTTCTATTTTAGCGGAGAGAGGGGGATTCGAACCCCCGATACCCTTTAGGGGTATACACGCTTTCC
>ERZ779705.1108-NODE-1108-length-19404-cov-1.850121_pt1 | contig 19404 bp, 18 predicted proteins | sample MGYA00511385_ERZ779705 | MGnify/ENA primary metagenome ERZ779705 (study PRJEB29588, sample SAMEA2145301) | human gut metagenome | biome: human gut; feature: human-associated habitat; material: faeces | place: Denmark | collected 2008/2010 ... | reverse complement strand
ACCATCAACGCACCCGCTGCGGGTACGCTGACCTATAACGGAAATCAGAAGGCGGCGACGGTGACAAGCAGCGACTGGAAGGGCGTTGCTATCGACAAAATCGCGGTGGCATACGCGCAGAATGGCAAGACGCTGCCCTCCGCACCCACTGACGCGGGCGAGTACACCGCCAGCATCACGGTGGGCGAGGGCAATAAGGCTGCCACCGCCAGCGTGAAGTATACCATTCAGAAGGCCGATCCGGTGGTGACCGAATGGCCGAAGCTTTCTGCGCCGGTTTATGTCAACAGTGAAGCAACCCTCACCGGCGGCAGCGGCGAAGGCACCTTCGATTTCAAGGCAGGTGCTGCTAAATCTTGGGACAGCGCAGGCAGCAAGACCACCATGATTGTGTTTACTCCCACAGATACCAATAACTACAAGGAGCTGACTCAGGACTACACCGTAACGGTTGTCAAGCGTACGGTAAAGAACTGCAATACGCTGACTGGCATTACGGACAAACCCTACGGAACGGCGCTGGAAGAGCTGGGACTACCCGAAACCGTGACGATCACCACGGAGGACGGCAAAACATTTGATAAGATCCCCGTCACATGGAGCGGTTATAATCCGAATACGCTGGAGGAGCAGACGCTCACCGGAACATTAGATCTTAGGTGGAGCAGCCCGGCATGCCTGTGACGGCGCAGATCAAGGTCAAACTCACGCAGAAGAACTTCAGCGGCATTTCGCCTGAGGCTTATGATGGTGTGTATGACGGTAAGGCGCACGGAATCACCCTCACCGGCGTGCCCAGTGGCGCAACCGTAAAATACGGCGAAAGCGCAGATAGCTGCACACAGGACAGCCTGACCTACACCAACTTCACGAATGGTCCAAAGATCGTATTTTATAAGGTCTCCCAGTTCGGCTATGCGGATGCTTCCGGCTCCGCCTGGGTAAATATTACCAAACGCCCACTCACCGTTTCCAGCATCACGGAAAATAAGACCTATGCGTATGCTTCCGGTTCAGACGGTAAGGCAATCGGTGTGAATATTGCAGGAAAGCTTCCGACGGATAGGGGAACTACAGCATATGCGGTTGCAAAGACAGATACAGAGAAGCTTTTAAGTGAGGTAACAGTCGATACAGCCGGAAATCTGACCTATAAAGTAAATCAGGTAGATGCGTCCAAGGTTGGAAAGACAGCAATTATCACGGTAACAGCTTCGATGGAGAACTATGCGAATGCTGGATACACGCTGACGATTAGTATTACAGATAAGAAGACGGTAGAGATTAAGAGCGGAAACACCGTATCTGTAGATGGAAGCAATGCGCTGACCTATGGGGAAAAGGTTTCAAAGCTGACACTTGGAAATACCGTTTTTGTGGAAGCCGGTACAGATGATGTGATAGAAGGTATTCTTTCATGGAGCAATCCGGACGAGATACCGGCAGCCGGAACCACACAGGCGGGCTGGGTATTCAAGCCGGCAGACAGTACGTATTACGCGGAACTTACCGGAACAGCAGCCATCACAGTAGCCAAGGCAACTCCGATAGTTGTAACAGTACCAACCGTTGCAGAGCGTGGATACAATCCGGATGCTGCGCTTACCGGTTCAGATATAACAGGCGGAAGTGTGACAGGGGCAGATGGCAATTCACTTGCCGGAACATGGAGCTTTACAGGAACGAACATCATTCCGACTGTAAACAACAAAGGCTATCAGGCAGTATTTACACCTGATGACACAAACAACTACAATACAGTAACTAGAACAATAACAGTTACGGTCAATAAGGCAGCGAAAGCTCCAAACATGCCGGAAGCTGCAATGACACCGGCACACAGCACAAAGAAGGTTGGCAATATTACACTTCAGGAAGGATGGAGTTGGCAGGAGGCAGATAAGGACACGGTGCTTGCAGATGGTGTGGCTGTGACGGCGACTGCGGTTTATATAGGAGCTGACAAGGGAAATTATGAGACAGAAAGTGTAAGCATTACGATTACAAGAAGAGAATGTGATCACACGCACACTGAAATACGGAATCAGCGGGAAGCGACCTGCACGCAGACCGGATACGCAGGAGATACCTATTGTACGGACTGCGATAAACTTATGAGTACCGGAAAAGAGCTGGCAGCATTGGGACATGATTATAAAGCAACCGTAACAAAGCAGCCGACGACAACCGAGGAAGGAGTCAGAACCTACACCTGCACCAGATGCAGCAGTAGCTACACAGAGAGCATTGCGAAGCTGCCGGAGGAACAGCACACTCACAACTATACGGGAAGCATTACGAAGGAGGCAACCTGTACAGAGGCAGGGGTAAGGACATACACCTGTTCCTGTGGAGACAGCTACACGGAGAATATTCCGGCAACAGGACACAGCTATGTATCAAAGGTGACGAAGGCTGCAACGACAACAGAGGAAGGCATCATGACCTATACCTGCTCCAAGTGCGGACACAGTTACACACAGCCGATCGCTAAGATCAAGTCCGATGACAGCAGCAAGGATAATGGCAGTCAGAACCGGAAACCGCAGACTGGCACAGACAATGGTAATCAGAATCAGAAGCCACAGCCTGATACGGATAATGGTAATGAAAAAGGAGATTCAATTAAGCCATACATCAAGGACGACAGCGGCAAGGAAGGCTGGGATGTTATCAAGCCACAGCTTGAAGAAGCTAAGTCAGGCGATACGGTAACAGTTGCCATGAACGGAACGACTGTAGTACCGAAGGATGTAATTGACAGTATCAAGGGCAAAGATACAACACTTGTTCTGGATATGGGAAATGGTCTTTCCTGGAAGATTTATGGAAAGGATATTACTGATGCAGCTGGAGATATTGATTTTGATGTGACAGTCGGAGCCGACGCCGGAAAATCCATTCCTGTGGATGTGATCAATAACGTGACCGGGGAACATTCTTCCTTGAATCTGACTCTTGCTTATGACGGAGAGTTTGGATTTACAGCCACACTGACCGTCAACATGGAATCAAAGAATGCAGGACTGTATGCGAACCTGTTCTACTACAATGAACAGACCGGAGAACTGGAATTTATCAGCGCCGGACAGATTGATCCGGATGGAAATGTGGAACTTGTATTTACCCATGCATCAGATTACACGATTGTTGTTGATGCCAAGATTATGAGTGATAACGGTCAGGCAGACAACAAATCTGATGAAACCATCCCTGCACCTAAGACAGATGACAGTACTTCAAAATATGCATGGAATAATACGATAATCATTATTATAGGTATCTGTATTATACTGAATGTTTTTGGAGCTGTATTCTATGTAAGAAAAAAGAGTGGTTCTGAGGAAGAATAAGTATCTGACATAGTAATTGAATAAAAGTGGGAATGTGGGAGCGTACTGGCAAAGGGTGTAACAGTATAAACATGAAAAGCGGTGTATGTCTTGATGAAGAGACGTATGCCGCTTATTTGCGTCAAAAATGATAGAAAACTAAAAGAAAAAAAGAAAAAAGAAAAAAACTAAAGAAAAAAAGAAAAAAACTAAAGAAAAAAAGAAACTAAAAGAAAAAAGAAAAAAAACCTCAGTCTGGAATATTTTTTGTCGGTGAAACTTTTTGCGGGAATACAGCGTCAAAATCGTAGAATATATCAAAAGAATATGTGTTACAATAAATACCGAAAAATAATTGCATGCAGTTTTCAAAAGTGAGGAAAGGATATATGTCGGACAGAAAAAAAGAACAGGCGGTGGAGCGTGCCCTGACGGAAGGGTATGAGAAGTATTACCGTCTTGCTTATAGTTATGTACATAATGAAGCGGACGCGCTGGATATTGTACAGGAAGCAGCCTATAAAGCTATTTTAAAAAGTGACAGCCTGAAGGAGCCGCAATACGTGGAGACCTGGGTGTACCGGATCGTGATCAACGAGGCGTGCAGCTTCCTGCGCAGCCGGAAGGAGAGCGTGGATGTGGAGGAGATCCAGGCGGCAAGTGAAGATATCTATGAAAATATTGATTTAAAGCGCGCAATAGAAAATCTTGACCCAAAGGATCGTGCCATCGTAGTCCTACGATTTTTTGAGGACAGGCAGCTGGAGGAGATCGCGAAGATCCTGGATGAGAACCTGAGTACGGTAAAGAGCAGGCTGTACCGGGTGATGAAAAAACTGCGGCTGAACCTCGAGGGCAGCATGGGCTGAGCAATCCGTAGTCAAAGTCGTGGGATTTTGCCCCGACATCATATATAGGCAGGACATAAGACAGATACAGACAAAGAGATATAGGAAGATATAGGAAGAGATAACATGACCGGTCCGAACCGACCGGGCAGATGGAGAATAGATATGACAGAACAGGAACAGTTGAGACAATTAAAAGAGGAGTATGAGAATATGATAATACCCGAAGCGGGACGGGAACGGCTGCAGGCAGGTATCGACAGAGCCCGGATGGAGAAAAAAAGAGTAGAGCACGCCAGAAAGCGTTCTGCATGGACAGCAGTGGCGGCTGCAGCAGTCGTGATGATCGCACTGCCAAATACCAATATACAGATAGCCCATGCCATGGAAAATATTCCGTTGCTGGGTGGCTTTTTTAGGCTGGTAACAGTGCGGCAGTACAATTACAGTGACGAGAACCATGATGCTGAAGTAGAACTTGCACAGATCTCTTATGGAGAAGATGCGGGAGAAGGTGTTCCCGCAGGAGAGGTGGCAGTCGGTGCTGCCACTTTGGAGGGCACAGCTGCAGAAAGTGTGGAAGGAGTCGGTGTCGGACAGGAGGCTGCGGTAGCAAATCTGTCGGAAGACGGTGTGGAAGCGGTCAACCAGGATATGGAGGCTACGGTAGAGGAACTGATCCGTCAGTTCGAGGATACCTTATCCGAGGAAGGATACCATGGTCTGCATGTGTCCCAGGAGGTCGTTACGGACAATGAGAGGTATTACACCGTAAAATTAAGCGTGTTGGAGACGGAAGCCAGCGGCTACGAGAATAATCAGTTTTATACGATTGATAAACAGACGGGAAATGTGGTGACACTGGAAGATCTGTTTGCAGAAGGAAGCGACTATATTTCCGCGATCAGCGAGAACATTAAGACCCAGATGAAGGAGCAGATGGCGGCGGATGAAGGCGTGATCTATTTCCTGGATAACGAAGATATGCCGGAATTCAATTTCCAGGGGATCACGGAACAGACGAATTTCTATTTCAATGAAAGGGGAGAACTGGTCATAGCATTTGATGAATATGAAGTGGCTCCCGGCTCTATGGGAGCACCGGAATTTGTAATACCTCAGGAAGTGACGGCAGCACTTTTGAAATAAATATCTAAATGGGGAAGCTCCCGCATATCATGAAACAAAAGGATATGCGGGAGCTTTTTTATGCCATTGATCGTATTGGATGCGGGGCATGGTGGTGCGAACCCCGGGGCCACCTATAATGGAAGAAAAGAAAGTGAGGATGCGCTGGCACTGACACTGGCGGTGGGAAGCATCTTAGAAGAAAACGGAGTGGATGTGTATTACACCAGAACCACAGATATCTACGAGTCTCCTTATCAGAAGGCGCAGGAGGGAAATGAGGTGGGAGGAGATTATTTTGTCTCGATCCATCGCAATTCCAGTCCTTATCCGAACCAGTACAGCGGAGTGGAGAGTTTGGTCTACAACCGCTATGGAGCGGCAGCCAGGATGGCGTACAACATCAATGCCGGACTGGAGCAGGTGGGGTTCGTGAATCTGGGAGTGAATGAAAGACCGAATCTGGTGGTGCTGAACAGCACAAATATGCCGGCGGTGTTGGTAGAAGTGGGATTTATCAATACGGATGCGGACAACGAACTCTTTGACAGCCGGTTTGACGAGATCGCCCGGGCTATTGCCGACGGCATTCTGGAGAGCATCTGATTTTACCTAATTCTTACAAATAAATTACCGGACTGTGATATTATGTGAATTTCCCCCATGTTAGTATGATTGCGTAATCAAGAGAAAGAAAAACAAAAACATGGAGGACATTATTATGAGAGTAAGACACAGCAAATTATTAGCTCTGATCGGAGCAGGAATATTAGCAGTAACCGCATTGGTTGCATGCGGTAACGGTGATGCAGCCACAGCACAGCCTTCCGCAGTAGAGAGCAGCGCAGCAGAAAGCACTGTGGCAGAGAGCAGCGCAGCAGCACCTGCTGAGACCACTGCAGATCTGTCCGGCAGTATTTCCATGGTAGGAAGTACTTCTATGGAGAAATTGGCAAATGCATTGAGCGAAGCTTTCATGGAGAAGTATCCGGATGTAACCGTAACTGCTGAGTTCGTAGGATCCGGCGCAGGCGTCGAAGCTGTTACCAACGGAACCGCAGATATCGGTAACTCTTCCAGAAGCTTAAAGGATGAGGAAAAGGCCGCAGGTGTTGTAGAGAACGTAGTAGCAATCGACGGTATTGCCGTATGTGTAGATCCCGCTAACGAAGTAGCAAATCTGACCAAAGAGCAGCTGACGAACATCTACAATGGCACAATTACTAACTGGAAAGAAGTCGGTGGCGCAGATGAGCCTATCATCGTGATCGGCCGTGAGGCAGGTTCCGGTACCAGAGGAGCTTTCGAAGAGCTGGTTGACCTGAAGGATGCCTGCAAATATGCAAACGAACTGGACAGCACCGGTGCTGTGATCGCTAAAGTAGCATCCACGCCCGGAGCTATCGGATATGCTTCCCTGGATGCACTGGATGATAGTGTTAAGGCACTTTCTCTGGAAGGCGTAGAAGCTACCGCAGAGAACATCAAGGCTGGTAACTACTTCCTGAGCAGACCCTTCGTAATGGCTACCAAAGGTGAGATTTCCGAGCAGAACGATCTGGTACAGGCATGGTTCGACTTTGTACTGGGTGACGAAGGACAGCAGGTTGCTTCCGAAGTTGGTCTGATCACAGTAAAATAATAGCCGACGCAGAAAAAGGAAAAAAGCGATGAATAGTGGAACACACGCTTCCGTAATGGGAAACAGAAAAAATAAAGCGGTCGTGGAAACTGTGGCACAAATAGTATTTACCATTTGTGCCTTCTTCGCCGTACTGGCGGTAGTTTCTATCACCTTATATATGATCATCAGCGGTACCCCCGCTATTATGAAAGTAGGTCTGGGAGAGATCCTGTTCGACACGGAATGGATGCCAACAGCGGCAGATCCGAAATTCGGTATTCTGTGGGTTATCCTGACTTCCATCGTCGGTACGACGCTGGCTATCCTGCTGGGTGTGCCCATCGGCGTGCTGACAGCGGTATTTCTGGCAGAGGTGGCACCTAAGCCCTTAGCTGCCATTGTAAAGCCTGCGGTAGAACTGTTGGCAGGCATCCCTTCCGTTATCTACGGACTGTTAGGAATCTACTTACTGAATCCTCTCATGTATAAATTAGAAAGACTGATCTTCCAGGGATCCACGACACACCAGTTCACCGGCGGTGCAAACCTGCTGTCAGCCGTGATCGTACTGGCGATCATGATCCTGCCCACTGTGATCAATATCAGTGAGACTTCCATCCGGGCGGTTCCTGCAGGAATCAAATCCTCCTCTCTGGCCCTGGGAGCCTCCCATGTACAGACTATTTTCCGCTCCATCCTTCCGGCAGCAAAATCCGGTATCGTGACGGCTATCGTTCTGGGAGTGGGACGTGCCATCGGCGAGGCTATGGCGATCACACTGGTATCCGGTAGCAGCGTCAATGTGCCGTTGCCATTTAACTCCGTGCGATTCCTGACCACAGCTATTGTCAGCGAGATGGGATATTCTTCCGGACTGCACAGACAGGTGCTGTTCACCATCGGACTGGTGCTGTTTGTATTTATTATGATCATCAATATCGTACTGAATAAAATACTGAAAAAGGGGGCGGATGACAATGAATAAGGACACCTTATATGTAAAAAGAAAACGCCCCACAGACATGCTTTTGCTGGCAGCCATTTATGTCTCTGCCACACTGGCGGTGGCACTTTTACTGGGAATTATCCTGTATGTCTTCGTAAAGGGCATCCGCACCGTTAACTGGGCATTTTTAACGACGGTGACCAGTGCCAGAAAGCAGACCACCGGTATTGCGGGCAACCTGTTGAATACCCTGTACATCATCGTGATCACTCTGTTGATCGCGACCCCCATCGGCGTGGGAAGTGCCATTTACCTGAATGAATATGCAAAACCCGGCAAGCTGGTCTCCATCATTGAGTTCACCACGGAGACACTGTCTGGTATTCCTTCTATTATTTTCGGCCTGTTCGGTATGATCTTTTTCGGAGAGACTTTGGGCTTCGGCTATTCACTGCTCACCGGTTCCTTTACCCTGACACTGATGGTGCTGCCCCTGATCACAAGAAATACACAGGAAGCATTGCGCACCGTGCCGGACAGTTATCGTACCGGTGCGTTGGGAATGGGATCCACGAAATGGCATATGATCCGGACGATCCTTCTGCCGTCTTCCATGCCAGGTATCGTCACCGGTATCATTCTGGCACTGGGACGTATCGTGGGAGAGTCTGCAGCCCTGTTGTTCACTGCGGGAAGCGACTACAAGCTGCCGAAGTTCACCGGAGTTTTCGGAGACAATCTGGCAAAGCTGGCTCACAAGGCCATGGAGTCTGGTGGTACCCTGACCATCGAATTGTATTTACAGATGCAGAAGGGACAGTATGATAATGCTTTCGGTATCGGTTGTGTTCTGATCATTATCGTATTGATCCTGAACCTCCTGACCAAGCTGGCGGCGAATAAGCTTAGACGAGAGTAAGAGAAAACACAAGAAGGAGAAAACATATGGCTAACAGTAAAATATCCGTGGAAAACTTAAATCTCCATTATGGAGAGAACCACGCACTGAAAGATGTAAATATGGAGATCGCAGACCACGCCATTACCGCATTTATCGGTCCCAGCGGCTGCGGCAAATCTACTTTTCTACGTTGCCTGAACCGGATGAATGACCTGGTGGACGGCTGCAGAGTCGAAGGAAAAGTAATTCTGGATGGAGAGGACATTTACGATAAGCGGGTGGATACCACACTGCTTCGTAAAAAGGTCGGCATGGTATTCCAGCAGCCCAACCCTTTTCCCATGTCCATTTATGACAACATCGCCTACGGTCCCAGACTGCACGGCATCAAGAATAAAAAGGAACTGGATGAGATCGTGGAGCGTTCCCTGCAGGGGGCCGCTATCTTTGAAGAGGTAAAGGATCGTCTGCACAAATCTGCACTGGGTCTGTCCGGCGGACAGCAGCAGAGACTGTGTATTGCCAGAGCACTGGCAGTATCTCCGGAGGTACTTTTGATGGATGAACCCACCTCCGCACTGGACCCGATCTCCACGCTAAAGATCGAGGAACTGATGGAGACACTGAAGAAAAAATACACCGTGGTCATCGTAACCCACAATATGCAGCAGGCAGCCCGTGTGTCGGATGACACCGCATTTTTCCTGGTAGGGGAAGTCATAGAGAAAAATGCAACCTCCGAGATCTTTGCAAGACCTCAGGACAAACGGACAGAAGACTACATCACCGGACGGTTTGGATGATTTTGGATGAGAAGATAGGAGGAATGGGAGATGTCACCCAGAGTATTATTTGAACAGGATCTTGAGACTTTGAAAAATAAAGTATCTGAGATGGGAGAGCATGCGGAGATCAGTTATGACCGTATGGTGTATGGAATTCGTGAGAACAAAGAAGACATTCTGAAGACACTGTTGAATACAGATCATACCATGGTGGATATGCAGCGAAGTATAGAAGCTATGTGTCTGAGCCTGCTGACCAGACAGCAGCCGGTGGCCAGAGATATGCGTCTGGTATCCGCAGCGCTGAAAGTGGTACCGGATATTGAACGGATCGGAGACCATGTGGCAGATATTGTGGAACTGTACCTGCGTATGGGCAACATGAATCCCGAAGGAAAACAGGAACATCTGTTGCTGGAGATGATGGAAGAAGCCAAGGAGATGATCCACAATTCGGTGGAGGCATTTGTGGAAGGTGATGAGGCAAATGCAAGAAAAGTAGTAGAACATGATGATGTGGTAGATGATCTCTTCAACGAAGTCAAAACGGGAATGATGCAGGCTATCAGAGAGCAGAGCCTGGATGCGGATCGTGTGGTGGATTATCTGATGATGGCAAAGTACCTGGAAAAGGTAGGTGACCATGCAGTAAATATTGCTCAGTGGGCAATTTTCCGTATGACCGGAGACATGGAAGGGGTAAAATTATACTAGAATTCGATGATCCCAGCAACGATGCAGAGCCCCAATTCGCAAAACTGCTCCTGCGGAGCGTTCCTTTTGCTCATTGAGGCTTGCTCGCCAAAGAACTATTGTTCTATGCTCTTACAGATGCCAGCATCTGACGAGCATAGAACAATAGTTCATGGCTCTGCATCGTTACAATTTTACATAAATTTTACATTCACTGGTAACGCATTTTACATAAGCAAGATAAAGTGTAGATAGAAACCCAAAATGTAAAGTATGTTATGTAAAATGAGAGGATTAGAGTATGAGCTTTTTTGATTTACTGAAGATGGTAGGAGGACTTGCATTATTCCTGTATGGAATGAATCTGTTGGGTGACGGACTGTCCCGGGCATCTGGCGGACGATTAGAACGCATTCTGGAGAAACTGACCAACAACCCGTTAAAGGCAGTGCTCATGGGTGCGGTGGTCACCGGTGTGATCCAGTCCTCCTCCGCTACCACTGTTATGGTAGTCGGATTTGTCAATTCCGGTATTATGAGTCTGAAACAGGCAGTAGGTATCATCATGGGTGCCAACATCGGTACCACGGTGACCTCCTGGATCTTAAGTCTGACGGGCATTGAGAGCGATGCTTTCTGGATCCGTATGCTCAAGCCCAGTTCTTTTTCGCCGATTCTGGCAATCGTGGGTGTGGGTATTTTACTGTTTTCCCATAAAGACAAATTAAAAAATGCGGCAACCATCCTGGTGGGCTTTGCAATTCTGATGTTTGGCATGGATTCCATGAGCGCGGCAGTTTCACCGCTGGCAGAGGTACCGGAGTTTACCAATCTGCTGATCGAGTTCCAAAATCCCGTATTCGGTGTGCTGGCAGGACTCATTCTCACAGCGGTGATCCAGTCTTCTTCCGCATCCGTAGGTATTTTGCAGGCACTGTGCATGACCGGAGCGGTAAGCTTTGGCGCAGCAGTTCCCATTATCATGGGACAGAATATCGGTACCTGTGTTACCGCCATGATCTCCGGTATCGGTGCTTCCCGCAATGCAAAACGTGCGGCTCTGATTCATTTGTATTTTAATATTATCGGAACGATCCTGTTCCTTGGAGTGTTCTATACGGTCAATGCCATTCATCCCTTTGCTTTTCTGGGAGAAGTGGCAACACCTTTTGGAATCGCAGTAGTTCACAGCTGCTTCAATATCGCGGCTACGCTGGTATTGCTTCCCTTCTCCAACGGTCTGGTGAAGCTAGCCTGCCTGACGCTGCCGACCCATGAGGACGTGAAGGAAATGTCCGAGACAGACAAGACTTTAAGCTTACTGGATGTACGTTTCCTGGAGAAGCCTGCCTATGCCGTAGAGCAGAGCAGACTGGTGGCTTCTGTGATGGCGGATAAGTCCAGGGAAGCCATGGATCTGGCTATGGAGCTGCTGCATAATTTCGATGAGGCGAAAGCAGAGCAGGTGGCACAGATGGAGACGGATGTGGACCGCTTCGAGGATGAACTGGGAACCTATCTGGTGAAATTGAGTTCCAAACAGCTTTCCAATAAGGATAGTGAGACTTTAAATACGATTCTGCACTGCATCGGCGATTTTGAGAGAATTTCCGATCATGCCCGCAACATCAAGGAAGCGGCACAGGAGATGCATGACAAGCAGTTGGTATTCTCCGAGAAGGCGCAGGAGGAACTGAAGGTATTCGAGAGAGCGGTACACGATGTGCTGGATCTTACCATGACCAGTTTTAAGAACGGAGATCTGAATCTGGCAAGACAGGTGGAGCCGTTGGAGGAAGTCATCGATGGACTGAGCCTGGATGTGAAGCAACGCCATGTACGCAGACTCCGTAAGGGAAAATGTACCATTGAACTGGGCTTCATCTTATCCGATGTCATTACGAACTTTGAGCGTGTCAGCGACCACTGCTCCAATATTGCAGTCTGTCTGGTACAGGTGAATGAGGATGAATTCGATACCCACGCTTACCTGGATGAACTGCGCCAGGAAGATAACAAGGACTTCCAGAGCAAAGTGCTGGCATGCCGTGAGAAATACCAGTTACCGCCCACAAAGCAGGAACGTCTTGCGGAAAAGAATGCAAAACTGCTTGCGGAGTGAGGATTTACCGAGGTATAGTTAAGAGGAGAAAGCACAGTCAGAGAGGAGTGCTGTGAGATGGCTTTGATCTATGTAGTAGAGGATGACAAAAATATTCAGGAGATCGAGACCTTTGCCCTGGCCAATGTGGGCTATGAGGTAAAAGGTTTTGATTCCGCCATGGATTTCTATGAGGCGCTGAATGATACCACACCGGATCTGATTTTATTAGACATCATGCTGCCGGACGAGGATGGTCTGAGCATTGTGAAAAAGCTGCGTACCAGACAGGACACGGTGCTGGTGCCGGTGATCATGGTCACGGCGAAGACCACGGAGATCGACAAGGTCAAGGGACTGGATCTGGGGGCAGATGATTATATTACGAAGCCCTTCGGTGTCATGGAACTGATTTCCCGGGTAAAGGCAATGCTCAGGAGAAGTCAGAAGAGTCAGGAAAAAGATAAGGTGCTGAAGCTGGGGAACATTGTGCTGGACCGAGAGAAACATTCTGTCACGGTAGGCAAGGAGCCTGTGGAGTTGACCTACAAAGAATATGAGCTGTTAAAGCTTCTGATGACCAATGCGGGCATTGTGACCACCAGAGAACTGATCCTGGACCGCGTCTGGGGGATCGATTTTGAGGGAGAATCCCGGACGTTGGACATGCATATCAAGACGCTGCGGCAGAAACTGAAGGAAGAGGGCAGTCTGATCAAGACCGTGCGTAATGTGGGATACATTATGAACGGCGAGAAAGCGTAACAGAAGATGAAGAAAAAGATTAACAAAATGATGATCCTCATTGCCACGGTAACGATTTTGCTTACCATGGTACTGATCACAGTCGTGTATTATGATCTGTTCCGCAGACAGGTGCTGGAGGATCTGAAAAGCTATGGTTCCCTGTTAAAAAGCTGTTCTTCGGTAGAAGAGATCAAGGAAAACGGAGTGCCGGTGGAATCGGATCTGCGATTGACGCTGATCGGCAGTGACGGACAGGTATTGTATGATAATGAGGCAGATTCTGTGGCCATGGGGAATCACGCTTCCCGTCCGGAGATTCAGGAAGCCATGCGGGACGGCGAAGGTGAAGCAGTCCGGAATTCCGAGACCTTGTCCCAGTCCACCTTTTATTATGCCATCCGTCTGGAAGATGGCAGCATCCTGCGACTGTCCAAGGATGCCAGAAGCATTTACAGCATTTTCAGTCAGGCGCTGCCCATGATGGTGGGGATCTTTGTGGTGCTGCTGGTGCTGTGCATGGTGGCGGCCAGAGTGCTGACCACGAAGCTGGTGGCTCCCATTGAGAAACTGGCACAGAATATCGGGGAATGTACAGAGATGCAGACCTATGAGGAACTGACACCGTTCATGACCATGATCCGCAAACAGCATGAGGACATTATGAAAAATGCCAGAATGCGTCAGGAATTCAGTGCAAATGTGTCCCATGAACTGAAGACCCCGTTGACATCCATTTCCGGCTATGCGGAGCTGATCGAGACCGGCATGGCTTCGGAGCAGGATACGGTGCGTTTTGCTCACGGGATTCATAACAGCGCAAATCGTCTACTTACATTGATCAATGATATTATTCGTTTGTCGGAGCTGGACGGAACGGAAGAGGAAGCGGATACGGAGCTTTTGAATCTTCATGAAATGGCGCAGAATTGTGTGGAAATGCTGAAAATGAGTGCAGAGAAACACAAGGTGACCATAGCGCTGAACGGCACGGAATGCTATGTGACGGCCAATCGCCAGATGATGGAAGAACTTTTATATAATCTGTGTGATAACGCAATCCGGTATAACAATCCGGGAGGAAGTGTGGATGTGCAGACCTATGCCAGAGAGGGGCATACCTATCTGGTGGTAAAAGACACCGGCATCGGCATCTCCAAGGAGCATCAGGAGAGGATCTTCGAGCGCTTCTACCGTGTGGACAAGAGCCGCTCCAAATCCACCGGCGGCACGGGACTGGGCCTTGCTATCGTAAAACATATCATCGCCAAGAGCCACGCTGAACTGGAACTGGAAAGTGAACCCGGAAAAGGAACGACGATACGGGTGATTTTCTGAGAACTTCGAGTTCAAATTTTCTAAGACTTCATTCGAGAGAGTGGAGTCTTTTTTACGCATGATATTCCGCCAGCAGCTGTTTCGCATAAGCAACACAGTCTCTGTGCAGAGCAAATTTTTTGCCATCGCACATGATGACTTTGCGGAAGCCCAGCTTCTCCATGTATCTGCCGTTAAGGATCGTCTTGACGGTGGGAGCGAAGAAGGTAGGGTGATTCTCTATCTGAGAGAACAAATTGATAGCGGTGGTGGCTACTTTTACGGTGCGGCCGTCCTTCAGGGTGACGATGACATTCCGGCCTTCTTCTTCGGCGTAGAGGATGTCCGGTTCGGTGACATAGACGGTATCTTCATCCTCTCGAAGCTCTATGAGAGGAACTGCCTTAGACATAATATCCAGAGCATGGTCAATACTCTGTCCCAGTTCCGCTACTTTGATGGGCTTGTCCAGAAAAATAACATTTTCCGGATAGGTCTGTTCCCTGTAATTGATCTTGGAACAGCACAGCACGATGGGTGCGTTGACCCCCTGGGCAATCAGCGCATTTGCCACTTCTGTACCGGTGATGCCTTCCGTCAGACACATATCAATATAGAAGGCATCGTATTGCATGGGATTGGACAGCAGTGAGGTAGAATTACCGAAAGAATCGGTATAAATGATACCCGTAGACGCTGCTCTTTTGTCGGATTCCCGCTTTAACAGACGCTCCAGCTGCTTTCTGTCGGCTACATTATCATCACACACTGCTATATGCATATCGATACCTCCCGGACTTTATCTCATATAAAAGAAGTATAGCATATTTCCTATTTGAATAAAAGGGCAAAAAGCAGTACCTGTACCACCAGGATCGCCGGCATTCCGTACTTGAAATACCAGTGCTTCGTCTTATGACGGAAGTGCTGCATTCCCAGAATACATCCCAGACTGCCACCCAAAAGCGCCGTGAAAAAAAGAGAAGCCTCCGAGATGCGCCAGGCACCCCGGATGGCTCTTTTTTTATCGACACCCATGATCACATATCCCACAACATTGATGATCACCAGATACAGGATCACCACAGTAATTATAGTCTGTGCAGTTATCATAGACACCTCATTATTTTAATTCTTAGTTACCAAGTTTCTTCTCGTTCTCCTGTAACTTCATGGCACGAACCTTCAGAGACAGACCGAACAGATTGATGAAGCCTTCTGCATCGTGATGGTCGTACAGATCACCGGTGGTGAAGGAAGCCAGGTTCTCATTGTACAGAGAGTAAGGAGAAGTGGTTCCGGCCTTGATGATGTTGCCCTTGTAGAGCTTGAATTTTACTTCACCGGTCACATATTCCTGGGTTTTCTCGATGAATGCCTGCTCTGCCTCACGAAGAGGAGTGAACCATTTGCCTTCGTATACCAGACTGGCGAATTTCGCACCCATTTCCTTCTCGAATGCATAGGTATCGCGATCCAGGATCAGCTCTTCCAGCTGCTGGTGAGCCTCCATCAGGATGGTACCGCCGGGAGTCTCATAGACACCACGGGACTTCATGCCAACGACACGGTTCTCTACGATATCTACGATACCGATACCGTGCTTGCCGCCCAGCTTGTTCAGGGTACGGATGATATCGGAGACCTTCATCTTCTCACCGTTAACGGAAGTGGGAACACCCTTTTCAAAGGTCATGGTCACATATTCACCCTCATCGGGAGCCTTCTCGGGAGTCACACCAAGTACCAGCAGATGCTCGTAGTTAGGCTCGTTGCCGGGATCTTCCAGTTCCAGACCTTCGTGGCTGATGTGCCAGATGTTACGGTCACGGCTGTAGGAAGAATCGGTGGAGAAAGGAAGATGAATGCCATGAGCCTTGCAGTATTCGATCTCGGATTCACGGGAGTCCATGTTCCATTTGTCGCTTCTCCAGGGAGCGATGATCTTGATATCGGGAGCCAGAGCCTTGATGCCCAGCTCGAAACGGATCTGGTCGTTACCTTTACCGGTTGCACCGTGGCAGATGGCTACAGCGCCTTCTTTTCTGGCAATCTCTACCAGTTTCTTGGCGATCAGGGGTCTTGCCATGGAAGTACCTAACAGATACTTGTTCTCGTATACGGCATGAGCCTGTACACAGGGAACAATATAATCATCACAGAATTCATCGATAACGTCTTCAATATACAGCTTGGAAGCGCCGCAAGCCTTTGCTCTCTCTTCCAGACCGTCCAGCTCCTCTGCCTGTCCGCAGTTTACGCAGACGCAGATAACTTCATAGTCAAAATTCTCCTTCAGCCAGGGAATGATAGCGGTAGTATCCAGACCGCCGGAATAAGCCAAAACTACTTTTTCCTTCATGATAAAATCCTCCGTTTTATAGTGTGTATGATGCCAGGGGCAAAAGCCCTGAAAATGCGATGTGCAAAGCACGGAGCAATCTGTAAGTATCAGATGCCAGGATCGTGTGTTACGCTCTGACAATTACTATACAACATTATAATCGCAAAAGCAAGCAGAAAAGTTGCATAAACAAATCATAAAAATGAATAAAATAAATTAAAATATGCACATAAATGCATAGAATGAAAAATATACAGTATATTTATGCATAAAATATACTATCTGATGCATAGTACGGTAACGACCATATAAGATGCGCCGGAATCGTCAAAAGTCAGTCGCTGATCTTTTCAATTCCGGAGATATCACTGTCGATCATCAGAGAGTAGTTCGTATAATAGACCACGAAGCCAGGCTTGGCACCGGCCGGCTTTTTGACCTGTTTTTTCTGGACATAGTCGATCTCCACCTTTTCCTGCTCCCTGCCTTTAGAATAGTAGGCAGCAAGCCGGCCGGCCTCTTCAAAAGTCCGGTCCGGCAGTTCCTTCCCTTCGGTCTTTACCACTACATGGGAGCCGGGAATACCTTTGGCATGGAACCACCAGTCATTTCCGGTGGCGAATTTGAAGGTCAGTTCATCGTTCTGGAAATTATTTTTTCCCACATAAATATGGAAGCCATCGCTGCTCAGATAATGGAAGGGCTTGCTGGTGATCTTTGCCTTTTTGGTGCCGCCCTTTCTGCGGATGTAGCCGCTCTGGGTCAGTTCCTCCTTGATCTCCACCAGATCTTCCTCTTTCAGGGCGATATCCAGCGCCGTGCTGATGGTCTCCAAGTGGTCGATCTCTTCTTTTACCTGAGTAGTCAGTTCGGACAATGCTTCATAAGTACGCTTTAGTTTTCCGTATTTGTCAAAATATTTCTTCGCATTTTCCGTAGCGGAAAGAGTAGGATCCAGGGGGATCGTTACCGGTTCGCTGGTATAGTAATTTACCGCCGTGAGAGATTTGTCACCGGGCTTTGCACTGTAACCGTAAGTATTCAACAGTTCTCCGTAGATCCGGTATTTTTCCCGCTTCTCTGTATCCTTCATCTGGGCCAGCTGAAGATCGTATTTTTTAATCTCCCGTTCCAGAGCGGTCTGCACGATACGGCGCAGGTCAGAAGATTTCTGACGGATCCTGGTCAGGGTATTTTTCTCCGCATAAAAATGCTCCAACAGGGCGGAAATGGAGGTGTAGGATTCCAGATGATCCGCTCCGGTGCTGTACATGGTCAGGGGAACCGCCGCGTATTCCACGGGGCGGGTGCCGGTGTAAGCAATGCAGGGGGAGAAGGTCTCTTCCTTGATAGAAGTGACCATTTTGGAAAAAACTTCGTACAAGGCATGATAATCCTCTGCCGTCAATGCCGCTGTAGGGCGTTCCCCGTCGATGCCTGCCTCGTGACACAGTTCCTGTGCCAGTACCGGAGAGATACCGGTGAAGCTTCCGTAGATCGCCTTGAAGACCGGCTGAGGCAAGGGTCTCCCGGAAAGTAGTCTCGTCGCAGGTCAGGGCATCCAGTTTATCCTGGGTATGGGCAATGAAATAGGGCTTGCCGGGCAGGACTTCCCGGACACTGCTGACTGCGGCAGATACCCGCTTGATACTGTCGATGATGGTATTGTCATCGTTACAGAAGATCAGGTTACTGTGTTTGCCCATCAGCTCCATGACCAGCGTCTTGTGGCGCAGATCCCCCATTTCATCCAGATGCTCAATATCGATATGCACGATACGCTCCAGCCCCGGCTGGGAAATGTTCACGATACGGCCGTTCTGTAAGTGCTTGCGCAGCAGCATACAGAAGTTGGGGGCCGTCATGGGACCGGGTTTGTTACTCTCCGTCAGATAGATCAGGGGCAGGGAAGCGCTGGCGGACAGAAGCAATCGTTTCTGCCCTGTGGGCTGCTTGATGGTCAACAGCAGTTCGTCATTTTCCGGCTGGGCGATCTTATATAATCGGCCGCCGATGAGTTCTTTTTTTAATTCTGATATTACACAGGCAATGGTAACGCCGTCAAAAGCCATAATTTCCTCATTTCTGCTCTTTGGATCCGGGAAAAACAGAACATAAAGAGCCACAAAATAGATATGCTGCAAACGAAAGCACAGCATAGTTATTGTAACAGATTTTTATAGGAAAGAAAAGTATGCGGAAAACAGAATGAATATTATTCCACCATAATGCATAAAACCATAAAAATAGTATGAATATATGCATAAATATACACAACAATCCGAGAAACGTGCATAAAAATGAAAAAAGTAGTAGACATTTAGACAAAAAGTGGTATCATGGTGTCAGGGTCAAAAGGTCGAAAAGCCGTTCATGCTTGCATGATAAGGCTTTTGAACTTGGGACCCGCTAAACATGAGGAAGTAGCTATTTACGCAGTAAATATGCGGATTCCGAATGTTTATAGAATTGCGAGAGTTACTTTGTAACGGAGCAATTCGCAGGCATCCATTGAAGTCAAAAGTTTTTTATCTCAGTCGAGAAGACTCCCACTTCTGCAAGTGGTGAGTAATAACAAGTCTTTCTCAGTGGGAGTACAATCTCCGACTGAGATAAACGCTCCGCGAGGATGCGCAGTGAT
>ERZ779705.1103-NODE-1103-length-19501-cov-2.346498_pt1 | contig 19501 bp, 18 predicted proteins | sample MGYA00511385_ERZ779705 | MGnify/ENA primary metagenome ERZ779705 (study PRJEB29588, sample SAMEA2145301) | human gut metagenome | biome: human gut; feature: human-associated habitat; material: faeces | place: Denmark | collected 2008/2010 ... | reverse complement strand
TTGATGTGCTGCCGATAGGAACATTATCTGTATGTCCTTCTATCTTAATCCTCTTATTTGTATAACTTTTAAGAATGTCTCCTACTCTGCTGATAATGGGTAATGCACCGCTTCTTATATCTGCACTTCCTGAGTCAAACAGAATACCTCCGCTAAGAGAAATCATTACATACTGATAGCTGTTATCCATTGAAACCTGAACCGAATCCTGCAAACGATTCTCTTCTGTTTTTTCTACGATATCACTATACAACTGTTCTGTAGACTTCTGCTGTTCCTCTTTCTGCTGCTTTTCAAGTTCAGACATCGGATCTTCTTCTTTTTCCGACTCGCTCGCCTTTCCCATATCTGAATAATAATCATCAAGATTATTAAGCTGACTTGCTCCGCTTGAAACAAGCTGTCCATCACCAACGGCCTTTTCGCCGCCGCTGAATATACTGAAACTATTTGAGAGAGACGCAACAAGTTCTGCATATTTCACCTGATCTACATTTGACATTGCATACAGGAGTACGAAGAAGCAAAGCAAAAGGTTCATAAGGTCAGAAAAGGTATCTTTCCATCCGTCGGTTTTGATTTCTTCCTTCTCTTTTTTTGCCATTAAGCTTCACCACCTTCAGCTGCCGGCTCACCTGCCTGTGCATCCTCTCCACTGCCCTCACGTTCACCTGGAGCAAGGAATGACTTAAGTTTTTCTTCAATAACTCGTGGGTTCTCACCTGCCTGTATTGAAAGAAGACCTTCCACCATAATCTGCTTCATGGTAATCTCATCTTCATTTTTCATTTTGAGTTTGAATGAAACAGGTATACATATCCAGTTCGACAAAAGAGAACCATACAATGTTGTAAGAAGGGCAACCGCCATATTTGGTCCGATAGAACTCATATCATCCATGTTGTAAAGCATATTTACAAGTCCGATAAGTGTACCAATCATTCCCCATGCAGGTCCCATTCCACCCCAGTTAGCCCAAAATCCAATCTTTTCATTGTGTCTTGCATCAACTGCATCGAGCTCAGTCTGCATGATGTTTCTTACAAGTTCCGGATCTGTACCGTCAACGATAAGCATAATCCCTTTTTTAAGGAAATCATCTTCTATTCCGTTTGCTGCCTCCTCAAGAGCAAGAAGTCCTTCCTTACGGGCAACATTTGACAAATCAATAATATTTTTTATCGCGTCGGCCTGATTTAATTCCTTTTTCTTTAATGCAATCGAAAAAGATTTCAGTGAAGTAATAAATTCTGGAAAACCTTTTGCCTGAAGAATCATACAAAAAGTAGAACCACCCAGAGTAATGAATACTGACGGTAAATCTTTGAAATGTCCAAGTGATGCAAATCCATCTGCACCGGTAACAATACCAAAAAAAACAACGATAAGACATGCTACAATACCTACAATAGTTGTAATATCCAAAACAGCCACCACCTTAATTTTATTTTTTATTTATATAATTTCTATTTAAAATCAATAGAATTGCATTCACGCTTATATAATATTACTAAATTTTTAACTTCCTGTCTACTTTCTTTTATAATAAATTTCTTCCCTGTAGTCAGAGTAATAACCGTATCCGGCATTTCCTCAACCGTCTCTATCAAATCCGTATTAACGGTTACCTTTGAACCATTCATTTTAGTCACATCAATCATACACTTACTCCCCTTTTCTTCTTCCTTTTTCCTTAAACATATAAACAGTGACAGCAGCAAAAATACAAAATCAAATATTTAAATTGTTTTCCTGCCATCACTGTCAAATTGTGTGATATTTAAAATCACACTTTAAAAATAATCATTAACGCTTAAGATTAACAAGTTCCTCAAGCATTGTATCTGATGTTGTGATAATTCTTGAGTTTGCCTGAAAACCTCTCTGTGTTGTAATCATGCTTGTAAATTCTGCTGCAAGGTCAACATTTGACATTTCAAGTGCTCCAACAGCAAAACTTCCTGAGAGACTTACATCCTCGCCTACTCCATCGAATGTTCCTGAGTTAAGTGTTGCAGAGAATAATGAATCTCCCTCTGCCTCAAGACCTGAAGGGTTTGCAAATGTTGCTACGGCTATCTGAGCAAGAAGCTTCTTTGAACCATTGTTGTATGTACCGTAAATCATACCCTTGTCATCAATTGAGATACCACTCATCTCACCGGCTGCATTACCTGTTCCAAGACCTTTTCTATTTCCTTTGGTATATGAAGTATTTGATACACCTGAACTTGAATACTGTGTAAGGCTTGAAAAATCTACTTTAACTCCGCCGGAATCTGTTGCAGGAACATACTTTGTGAATGTATTATCAAGCTTCCCTGAAGCTGTAACCTGAAATACAAGAGCTTTTCCAAGGTCTTCAGATGTATCAGGTATTTTCTTAGTACCTTCATCAGCAGATGAAAAATCACCTGTCTCTGCTATAAATGATACTGTAGGTACTGTGCCTGCTGCTGTAAGTGTAAATTCACCTGTCTTTGCATTGATATTGGCTTTATCGAGCGAATAGTCAACACCACCAAGATTTATTTTAACACCATTTGTATCATATGTCGTTGCTCCATTTGTAGTTGTCTTCTTGAGGAATATTGAATTTCCGTCTGCATCCGTCACATCTGAAAGAGTAATCGCATATACTGACGTTGCCTGTGCATCTGCTCCTGTTCCTGATGTTCCTGAACCTTTTCTATACATGTTCATCTTTACTGTATATTCCTGACCAAGTTCATCGTAAAAACTAAATGTAATCTTCTTACCGTTTTTTGTATCTATTTCATCTGGTTTTGATACTACAAGGTCTGTATCAGACTTATCAATATTACCTGTAATCGTAACTGCTGATGTCTCTGTAGGTGCATAATACATATTTTCTGCTGACATAACCTTAAGATCCTGAACAGTATTCTTTGTGATTGTCTGATTTCCCTGGGCATCTGTTGTTGCCATCCAGCCCTGCACTGTCGCACCGTTTGTTGTACAGTATAATGTACCGCCTGCGTCTACATTAAGTGCTCCTGACTTTGTAAAGTATGTTGCTCCGGCTGACTTTACGATAAGGAATGAATCACCGTTGATAGCGACATCAAGTGCTCTGTTTGTTGTCTGTGTTCCACCATGTTCAGTAATATTTGTTGTAATAGATGCTACCGAAGAACCAAGACCTATCTGCTTCGCATTTGTACCTGCGGCACCTGTTGCTGCATCGGCACCTGTTGCAGATGACATAGTCTGATAAAACTGGTCTGCAAAGTTTACACTGCTTGATTTAAATCCTACTGTGTTTACATTGGCAATATTATTACCAATAACATCCATCTTTGTCTGGTGTGTTTTAAGACCTGCAACACCAGAATAAAGTGATCTCATCATAATATTTTTCCTCCTTCTTACAAAACACTTACTTTGATATAGCTGTATAGTGTTTTTATAAAAGCCTGAATACCTGAAAATCCATCAATCAGTCAGGATTTTCCACGCTTCCATATGAGGTCCGGCGTAAAAGTATTCTTTAGCTGATTACTGCACCATCAATATTTGTGAATATTGAATCTGTTTTGTCATTCATTGCCGTAATCACTGTATTATTCTTAACATTTACAATAAATGCAAGATCATCTACCATAACCAAAGACTCCTGAATTCCTTTTTCCCTAGCCTTCGTTGTACCATTTTCGAGACGTTCCATCTGCTCCGCAGATAAATTTATGTTTCTATTTGCAAGTCTCTCATTGGCATGCTTTGAAAATTTTAAGCTCTCATCAGATTCCTGAGTAGAATTAAGTATTTTCTCAAATGAATTCTCTGAGCCAGTGGAAGTATTTTTATTTGTACTTTTTTGATTTATGATCTGACTTGCCATTTTATTGATTGATGAATATCCATCGTTAAGTCTCTGCATAAATAAATCCACCTCTCTTTACTTTTCCCTTTTCAATTCTACCTACTCAGTTTTTTCTGTTGTACTTGTACTGTTGTCTGTTGTACTGTCAGTCTTATCACTGTCTGAACCATCTGTATCTGTCTTACCATCATTCGTTGAAGTTTCTTCTTTAATTCCTTTTACAACGAGTTTAACATTTGATACATCTACAGTGCTGTTTGAATCATCAAACACAAAACCTATTGTGTAAGTTCCGGCATCAAGTCCCTCAAAAGCAGATTTATCAATTGTAAGCGTACCGTCTTTATAACTGAGTTTACTTTTATCTACTTTTGTTGTATTTCCATTTGCATCCATAATTCCAATACCCATTGAAGATGCTTCATATCCATGCGAACCAAGACTTATCCCGGTCACCTGAACATCCTGTGGATCATGGTGCTTATATGTAACAGTCTGTGCTGCCACCTTAGGAAGATACTGTGAAATAAGGTATGATGAATCAATTACTTCTGTTATGTCATCATATGAATATAAGTTTCCATCTATAGAAACATATGCCTTATTATTCTGTATTGTAACGTAATCAACCGTTCCCTGCACTTCTGTTACTTGTCCTGTACTTGATTTCTGCTCAACTTTTACATCTTTGCCAACAAGTGAATACGCTGATGTATTTACTGTTGTTGAATTCAGGTTTTCCATCTGCTCAAGCTCTGAGAACTGTGCAAGCTGTGCTACATATTCAGTATTACTTGTCGGCTCCAATGGATCCTGATACTGCATCTGTGTTACGAGCAGCAAAAGAAAATCTTCCTTTCCAAGTGAATCATTTGTCTTTCTCTCTTTAGTCTGCTGTGAACTCTCTGAAATCTGTACCTGACCATTAACTACCGGTGCTGTTGTTGCCATTTAAACTCCTCCTTTCCAAACTCATTTACGCCGTAAAGTCTATCTGTGAACCATTGTCACGCATAACCTGCTTTCTTACGGCTTCTTTTTCTTCATTTGAAACTGCTTCTTCTGATGATTCATCATCAAATTCAAATTTCATCTGCCTGCCATTTCCATTATCAGCTTTACTCTGGTCACCATTCATCGTCTGCTGATCGCTGTGTGAAAAATCAAAATCTGACACATTTACTTCAACTGCATCAACTTTTAACTCTCTCAATTCAAGATTTTCACGAAGCGTATACATCTGGCTTTCAAGCGCTGCTCTAGCTTCTTCTGACTGTACTGAGAATACCGCAGTCATCACTCCATTTTTTGATGAAACATTAAGCAGTAATTTTCCTAAGTGTTCAGGATTAAGCTGCATCTCCATTGAAGTAGATTCTGTTCCGATAGAAACTTTTATCCTCTCAACTACCTGATTTACAATATCTACCATCTGCTGCATTCTTACAGACTCCGGTTTTGCAACTTGAACAGTATCATTTACAGCCTGATTCAAATTCTGAATAAAATCATTTCTGACTGTGTGTTGATTGTCAGTTGTAACATCATCCTCTGAGATTGTCTGATCATGGGTAACTTCACTCATATCATCTTCTGACTGCGATGAATATGAGCTTTGCTGTGAAGAACTTTCTTCAGATTTTGTCACTGAGACCTCAACTTTTGTGTCTGATGAATTGTCTGACGTATTAACTGTCGTTTCACCCTGCGCACTTTTCTTCTCAGTTGATACATTATTTGTATTTGCAGCAGATTCTTCTTCTGCTGATACATTTTCAGATGTGTTTCCACTATCTGCAGCATCTACTGCAGTGTCCTGTGCTAAATCCGGAGCATCTTCTGTGAAAACATCACTTTCTGTCTGTGTTTTCGCATTAAAATCCTCTACTCCCTCAAGGAAATCTGACTTAGACATTCCTGTTAAATCTTCCCAATTAAGATTTCCTAAAATATCACTAAGCTCATTTAACTGGTTCAGCATATTTTCGTCTGTAAGAAGATCCGTAAAATCATTGCTTCCATTTACAAAAAGAACAAGTTTCGCAAGATTGTTTGATTCAAGCAAATCAATCGGACTTAGTCCAAGTGCTGTCATAGCGTTTGCAAATGTATCATCATCAATTCCAAGTACATCCTTTACTTCATCTGCTATCTTTTCATTGACTTTGTCAATACTTTTTTGGTTTAAGCTGTTTACTGAATTTCCTGAATTAGCATCAGAAACATTATCAGAAGTGCTCTTTGCCTTTGACTGGTTTGCCACTTTCACATTGTTTGACTGGGTTTTAGACGCAGTCTTTGATGCTGCATCACCTTTTGACTTCTGTGATGTCGAAAGATAGTTGTCAAAAGAATTTGAACTTGAATTTTTCTGAACTGATCCTTTTGCCTGCTGCTTTACCTGACCGGCTGATAATGTTTCCATTATTACCGATTTGATTTCTGCCATCTTTTCACCTCCTTATATTTAGTAATGATATATATGTAAACGGCTTTTGCCGTAAACACCATGTTATTCTTTTACCGCAGATATTTTCTTTGTAATCTGTGCAGCGAAATCAACATCCATTTCCTGTAAAATAGCTGCCGCCTGCTTTTCACTCATATTTTCAAGAATGTCTTTGATAAGGTCAAGATCCTCTGACATTTCAGATAATCTTGCTGCCGCTTTGTCGGCATCCATATTAGCATAGAATTTTCCAAGTTCTTCTGCTTTCTTTGTATACTGAAGTTTTAAAAGAACCTGTTTGTAAATATCCTCTGCATTTTTAGGTTCAATCTCCTCATAATATTTTTCATATTCCGAAATATCAGGAGCTTTATTGTTAAATACGACTTTCTCGTCAAATTCCTTGACACGTTTTTGAAACGCATCATAGTCATCTTTATATCTCTGCAACTTTTTTATCTGAGCTTCAAGTTCTGAAATATAATCAGAGTTTGCATCTGTTGTACCGTTTTCAGACTTGAGTTTACTTTCAAGTTCTTTAATTCTCTCGTTGGCGGCTTTCAAAGTCGTATACTGATAATCTCCTTCTTCTGCCTGTACTTCTTCTGAAGCGGTCGGAAGTATTTTATTTACAACCGGAACATCTTTTAATACCGGATACAAAACTTTGCTTCCTATTCCACCTACATCCATTTTAATTAAAAATGCAAAAACTGCTAACCAGATAAGAATAATAACTATTGCGATTAAAGCAGTCACTAATTTGCTTCCGCCGCTCTCGTTTTCTTCACCAATTACATTGTCCTTATCCTTCTTTGCCATCTGCTTAATCCTCGCTTTCATCACTGCCGGTTCGGAACTTAAAACTTACAAGTTCATTTATTTCTTTCTGCTCTTCAGCATTTATCTGCTCTTTAAATTCTTCAAAAGCTTTTTCCTTGAGTTTTTCATAAGTTTTTCTTTCCTTCATGGCATTGTCAAGTTTTTCTCTAGCCCTATCAACATTTTTCTGCTGATTTGCAATAACTATCAATTGAAGTTTTATATTATATTTTATATTTTCGACACTATCTTCAAGTATCTTTATCTCTGAAATATTCAGAGTATCCATAACAGCTTCATATAATCTTGTCTGATATGCATCTTTTCTTTTTTCTAATTCATCTAGCTTTTCTTCTTCCTGTCTGAGTTTCATAATCTCAATACTATACTCAGCTTTCGCCTGTTCTTCTAACTTCTCTTTGACAGAAAGAATACTTTCCATCTTAAATATAAATTTTGCCATCAGCCAACCTTCAATTTATTGTCTGTAATCATTCTCCAACAGCATTTTCATTATCATCAAAAATGCCTTGAAGCCTCTCTATAGCATCTTCAAAAGAAACCTTTTCATATACATCCTGCATCAGGAAATCATTTACTGCATTTATCTTTGAAAGTGCAAAGTCAATCTCCTTATTTGAGCCGGGCTTGTATGCTCCTATATTGACAAGATCCTCTGCCTCAGAATATGTTGCCATTACATTTCTAAGCTTACCGGCTGCCTGCTTATGTTCTTTCGACGCAATACTGCTCATTACACGCGATATACTTGCAAGTATGTCTATTGCAGGATAATGATTCTTTTGAGCAATCTTTCTGTTTAAAACAATATGACCGTCCAAAATACTTCTTGCAGTATCGGTAATCGGCTCATTAAAATCATCACCGTCAACAAGAACCGTATACAATCCTGTTATTGAACCTACATCTGAGCATCCTGCCCTCTCAAGAAGTTTAGGCATCTCTGCATATACGCTTGGTGGATAGCCTCTTGATACCGGCGGTTCACCCGACGCAAGACCTATTTCTCTTTGCGCCATCGAAAAACGTGTAAGTGAATCCATCATAAGAAGTACATCTTTCCCCTGGTCTCTGAAATACTCCGCTATCGCCGTGGCTGTCTGCGCTGCCTTTTTTCTGATAAGTGCCGGTTTATCTGATGTAGCTACTACTACAACCGAACGTGCCATTCCCTCAGGTCCTAAATCTCTCTCAATAAATTCCCTTACCTCTCTGCCACGCTCTCCAATAAGCGCTATAACATTTATATCCGCTTTTGTATTTCTGGCAAACATACCCATCAGTGTACTTTTTCCGACACCACTTCCTGCAAATATACCAATTCTCTGTCCCTTACCTACTGTTATCAAACCATCAACAGCTTTTACTCCAAGAGGAAGAACCTCATCGATTATCTTTCTTGTGAGTGGGTCAGGTGGTTCTGCTTCAACAGAATATGCCGCATTTGTAGCAAGTTCTGTGTTGTCTATCGGATATCCCAAACCGTCAAGTGTCTTGCCGAGAAGTTCATCCCCTACCGAGACTTTAAGAGGTGCACCCGTATTTTCAACTCTGCTCCCAAGTCCAACACCCTCTGTCTGGTCATATGGCATCAAAAGTACCCTGTCATCCTTGAAACCAACTACTTCTGCATTAATCACCTGATTTGTATCCTTTGTAATAATATGGCACAGATCATTTAATTTTGCGGACGGACCGATTGATTCAATTGTAAGACCTACAACCTTTGCAACCTTTCCAAGTTTTTTTTCAAACGACTGCCTAAGAAGCATATCATACTTAGATAAGTCTATATCAACCATATCTATACGCCCCCTCTTTCCTTACATTGCAAGCATCCTAAGCTGTTCTTTTAAATTGTCGAGCTGTGCATCAAGACTACAGTCAATAATTTTTGAATCAAGGTCTATTATGCATTGATTATGTACAAGACTTGCATCTTCTATTATATCCAGTTCCTTATCAGAACCCACTTGCTGCTGCAATTCATCTCTTTTTGCAGATACAATTCCCATATCTTCTTTTGAAATATGCAATGTAATATTTTTTGTTTTCTCTATGCCATTTACGACATTTGTGCGCAACGCATTATCAATAAGATAAATTATCACATCTTTTTTGTCAGCACAGACAACGCCGGTAAGTTTCTCAACCAAATTTACCACAAGCTCTGCATACTGTGGTTCAAGGCGTTCAGCCATCTGGTCTACTTCCTTAAATTTGGCTTCGTACTCCTGTTCCAACTCATTTTTTTGTTCTTCAAGCTGCATAAAAGCTTGATTTCTGCCTTCTTCAAGTCCCTGGTTTTTTCCCTCTTCAAATGCCTGATTTTTTATCTCTTCCGCCGAATTATTGGCTTCATCGACAATAAGCTGTGCCTGTTCTTTAGCCTCAGAAAGAATTCTGTTTTTTTCTTCTTCCAATTCTTCTGATAATTTCTGTTTTTCTTCTTCTCTGACTTCATCTACTGAAATAATATTCATTCCCTCATTGAAATCATCAATCTGTGAATTTACATTTTCATCGTCAGTTTCTTCATCAAGACTTAACTGTCTGAAATTAAACGGTTTTATTTCAGCGTCCTGCTGTTGTTCATATATTTCAGGATGAACATCTTTACCATGTATATCAGAGTCTATAACTCGTTTATCACTTTCATCAACTGTAAAATAAACATTTTTTATAAGATTAGACAACTATCTCGTCACCTCCACCTCTGGAGATGATAATCTCAGCAGAGTCTTCGAGTTTTCTGATAATATTTACAATCTTCTGCTGTGCTTCTTCAACATCCTTCATACGAACAGGACCCATGAAATCCATATCTTCTCTTATCATTGTAGCAAGACGCTTTGAAAGGTTGCTGAATATAAGATTCTGAACTTCTTCATTTGAACCTTTAAGCGCAACTGCCAATTCATTATTGTCAACCTCACGAAGTACACGCTGTATAGATCTGTCGTCCAGTGAAAGAATATCCTCGAATACGAACATCTTCTTTCTGATTTCGTCTGCAAGTTCCGGATCTTCGATTTCGAGACTTTCCATAATATGTTTTTCTGTTCCTCTGTCAACTGTATTCAAGATGTCTACGATAGAATCCACACCACCAACAATCGTGTAATCCTGATTTACAAGAGAAGCAAGTTTCTGTTCGAGCACTTTTTCCACCTCTTTAATAACATCCGGTGATGTTCTGTCCATCTGTGCTATACGCTTTGCAACATCTGTCTGCTTGTCTGGTGCAAGAGCTGATATGATAGCTGATGCCTGATTTGATGACAAATATGATAATATCAAAGCAATTGTCTGTGGATGCTCGTCCTGAATAAAATTCAATAACTGACTTGCGTCTGTCTTTCTGACAAATTCAAACGGTCTGACCTGCAATGATGCCGTAAGTTTTCCGATAACATCTTTAGCACGTTCTGAACCGAGAGCCTTTTCAAGAAGATCCTTGGCATAACCAATACCACCTTCTGCAATATACTGCTGTGCAAGACATACTTCATAAAATTCATCAAGAACCGCATCTTTCATTGCCGGAGATACACTTCTTGTATTGGCTATCTCAAGCGTAAGCTGTTCTATCTCATCCTCTTTCAAATGTTTGAATACATTTGAAGATTTATCAGGTCCAAGTGCAATAAGCAGTATTGCCGCTTTTTGCACACCTGTGATTTCTTCTGTTTTAGCCATCCCAATCCTCACCTTTCAATAAACTTGTATCTTACTTATTCCCACTCGTCGTTCAGCCAGTTACGAAGTAATTGTGCAACTGCCTCAGGATTCTCATCAACAAATTTTTCTATCATCTTTCTAGTCTCAGATTTGTCACTAAATTCAATATCATCAAGAGACTGATTTTCTTTCGTAGTAGCTAAAAGCTGCTCAACTGAAAGTTCCGGTTCTTCTTCTTCAGCTGCAAGCGGTGATGCTCCACGAAGTATAACAAATATAAGCAATGCTATGATAAGTACAGTAAGTATAATCATAAGGTAATTTGAAATACCTTTTGATGTATTTGTACTGCTCACAAACTGCGGCACCTCATAAGCAAGTACCGTAATCTTGTCTGCACTCACTCCGGTTGCTGCTGCGATAAGATTTACCTCATCATCTGAAATTGTAATTGTGTTTGTTGTGTTGTTTTTGGCAATAAACTCATCAAACGTCATATTGTCAAGTGTGCCGTCTGCTTTAAGGTCATCTTCCTTATAAACATGATACTTTCTCACAACGATACCAAGAGAAGAGTCTGCAAGTTTTATAGCAGGTGTCTCCTGTTTGATATTCTGAACCTTTTCATTTGTAAGAAGATCTTTGAGTCGCTGAACATCGACAGTATTTGATGTTCCCGAACTTCCATTGTACACATAATCAGTATCATCATCATTTGAATCTGTTCCGGGTGTTCCTCCTGCACTGGAGCCACCCTGCGAACTATATGTATAAAGTTCTGTCGGATATCCGTATTCTCTTCCATCCGTAACCGAGTATTCCTTAGTGAGGGTCTCAATCTTATTCATATCAAATTGAATTCCATCTGTTCCGACCTGAGCATCATCATATCCACATCTTATGAGAAGTGTTGTTACATTGTCTGCAATTGTGTTTCTCAGCTTGTTGCAATACTCTGTTGTTCCTCCTGTAAGAGTTCCACCAAGTCCGTCACTTGTATTTCCGTTATAAATACATTTGCCGTCTGTATCATTGATAATGACGTTTTTCACATCTGTTCCGACAGTATTTGCAAGCCAGTAAGCAAGTGCCTCAGATGTTTTATCATCGAGCATATCTTTATTCTTGTTATTTAATGCAATACTTGCCGTAATAGAAGTCTTAGCCGTCTCAGCCTCATCGCTTGAAAGAACAGTATATGTAGACTCAGGAACATTTATAAATACATTCGCATCATCTATAAATTTGTACTGTATAAGACTTTGTCTTATCTCAGACTGAAGTGCAAGGATTTTTTTCTGATCCTTTTCACTTTCCGTCGTTGACATGGAATTGTTAAATGCATCATCCCATGTATATCCCTTGTCTGTAAGACCATTGTCACTCATAGTATATAATGCATTTGTCATATCATCCTGATGTACATATATCGTCTTGCCGTCACTTGATGCTTTCCATGTTATACTCTGGTCATCAAGTGCTTTTGTCATTGTGTTTGCATCATCAACATTGTCAAACACCTGAAACTTTGACCATGTCGGTCTTGAAGCAAGCCATGCGACAACTCCTATTGCAATAAGTACAACACATAATATAGCTATAACTATTGTTTTTTGTTTACTTGTATATTTGTTCCAAAATTCTTTAAATTTCTCAGGAACTTCTTTTACTTTTTCGCGCATAATCCGACTCCCCTAATTCCTTTCGGCTTATTTTAGAATTGTAAATTCATCAATTCTTTATACCCCTGAAGAAAAGCATTTCTTACCGCAACTGTGTACTGTAACGAAATATTTGCTTTCTGCTGGGCAATCTGTAAATCATGAATACTGTCTGACTCACCTAATGCATATTTGATTTCTTCCTCTTCTGCCGCATTACTGTAATCATTTGTTTCCTGTACCATATTTACAGCCGAATCAAACAAGGTCGAAAATGCACTCTTGTTATCATCTGAATTTATGATAAGTGAATCTTTTCCGTCCGATAAGCCGGATGAAATCGTCGGTGTCGAATATGCTGACGCAAGATCCACTCCTGACAACGCTGTTAAATCCATCTGTCAAATCCTCCAATCTGATGTACGTTTTTCTGCTTTTATGGCATTTTAAAACCAAAAAAATATCAAATCACTCTGATTATGATGACTTTCCAACTTCCAATGCTTTAAGTTCCATGTTCTTTGAAGCATTAAACGCTGTAACATTCGCTTCATACGATCTGCTTGCATCAATCATATTGGTCATCTCTGTAACTGTATTAACATTAGGATATGTAACATATCCCTTCTCGTCTGCATCCGGATTTGACGGGTCATAAACCATTCGGCATTCTGTCTCATCATCTTCATATATCTTTGAAATCTTTACACCTTTTCCAACTGTACCTGTCGCATTTATAAGAGCATCATTGAAAGATACATAATTTTTTTCTTCAAATACCACGGATTTCCTTTTGTAGACATTGCCATCAGCATCTCTTGTAGTATTAACATTGGCAATATTTTCTGAAATAAGATCAAGTCTTGTCCTCTGCGCAGTCATACCTGTAGCACTTATGTTCATTGCTGAAAAAACACTCATACTTTTCCTCCTGTTTCAATTCATAGTTTCAACTCTTATTTATTAACTTGTTTTAAACACACTTGTTATCCTTTTAAATTCCTGACTGATGGAATCAAGCATTGTGTAATATTTAATCTGGTTTTTTGCAAGTTCTGCATTTTCAGTATCAATATCAACATTATTTCCATCTATACGATAACTTGCTGTTGCATAATCTGTATATGTAGTCCCTGTAAGACTTTCCAAATCAGCCTCCGCAACATTGTCATCGAGAGAACATCCTCCGCTCACTGCACTCTGCAGATACTGTTCAAACTGAACATCTTTTCTCTTATATCCGGGTGTATCTACATTCGCAATATTATTTGAAATCACTGAATTTCTTGTCCAACTCGCATCACTTGCTTTCTCTAAAACATTGATGTAATTATAAGCCCCTGATGAAATCATACCCATACTCCTTTCACTATTATTTATATTTATCCTTATATAACTCTTCAAATCAATTGCCATTTTAAATTATGGTTCAATCAATTTTAAAACACTGCTACAATTAAATATGTATAAGAATACATATTTAATTATAAAGAAATTATGGCAAAATACAAGTATTTATATCAAATTTATTAAATTTTTGCATAAATTATTTCGACAGTTTTTATTATTCTTGTCAATTTTTATCCACAATGATAAAAATGCCATGTAATACTTAATACATAACAGTATAACATGGCATAATAATATTATATATTTTGTGCAATAATATCTTCACACAATAAATCATTTACAATATGTATAGTCGTCCCCTTCATACCTGAGGATTTCGTTTCAATTATACCTGCACTCTCACATTTTTTCAAAGCATTGACAATAACAGACCTTGTAATACCAACCTTATCCGCCAATCTGCTTGTAATAAGTATCCCTTTTCTTTTTCCACCGAGTTCTTCAAGTACACATATCATAGCATGTGCTTCAAGTCTCGACAGCGTCTTTACAGCTGCACGTATGTCCTGCTCCTTGTGATACTCTTCAGAGACTTCTTCACTCTCTGCCCTCTGCATCGCAAGTCCTATAACTGTCGTGCCATACTCTGTCAGTATAATATCATCTATAGAAAAAACATCATTTTTCCTATAAACAAATAAGGTTCCCAGCCTTTTTCCTGACATACAGACAGGCGCAACCATCGCCTGATACTCTATTATATTATCGCATTCAAGTCCAATAGTCAACAGATTTACATTTTCTTTTGTAGATAATATACTCATAAATCTGTCTTTTAACGCTGCATCAATATACTCGCCGTAATGTGCATCTTTTAGTTTTGGAAAAACATCTATATCATCATATTCTTTCAGTCCGAGTACTTTTCCCTTTTTGCTTGTAAGCAAAACATTTACATGAAGCTCTTTTGATAACACTTCGCAAAACTGTCTGAAATCAACTTTATCCGACTCCTGTTCAGTGAGAAGCTTATTTATTTTTCTTGTTTTATCCAACAATTCCAAACTCATTTTATTCCTTTTCCTTTGCCTTCACAAAACCACACTGTTCATCCATACAAACAAGTTTATTTCCCTTTTCAACCATCGGCCCGCCACAATCCGGGCATTTCTCGGCAGATGGTTTCTGCCATGACATAAAATCACATTCCGGATATGAACTGCATCCAAAATATCTTCTGCCTTTTTTGGTTTTCTTTATCACAACATCCGCACCACATTTAGGACACTCTACACCTATTTTTTCATAATAGGGTTTCGTATTTCTGCAATCCGGGAATCCGGGACACGCCAAAAACTTACCGTGTGGTCCGTATTTTACAACCATGTTTCTTCCGCATTCCTCGCAGATGACATCAGTAACTTCATCTTCTATCTTTATCTGCTCAAGTTCTTTCTGCGCAAGTTCAACTGCCTCATGAAGATCAGGGTAGAAATTTTCAACGACTGTTTTCCATTTTACGGAACCGTCTTCCACTCTGTCTAAAAGTCCTTCCATATAAGCTGTAAAATTAACATCAACGATACTTGCAAATGACTTCTTCATGATATTATTTACAACTTCACCAAGTTCAGTAATATACAGGTTTTTCTGTTCCTTTGCCACATAATGCCTGTTTATAATAACCGAAATAGTCGGTGCATATGTGCTTGGTCTTCCAATTCCAAGTTCCTCAAGAGTTTTTACCAACGATGCTTCAGTAAAATGTGCCGGCGGCTGTGTAAAATGTTGTTTTTTATCTATCTGTCCAAGCTCGAGTTTCATATCTTTCTCAAGTTTTTTCGACAAGGTTTTTTTATCTACTTTATCTTCATCCGTCTGATACACTGATAAATATCCCGAAAATACTACCTTTGATGATGCCGATGTAAATCTGTACTTATCCGAATCTATCTTAACCGATTTTGTCTCATATTTTGCAGCAGACATCTGGCTGGCCAGAAAGCGTTTCCATATAAGCTGATAAAGCCTGAACTGGTCTCTCGACAAAGACTCTTTCACCTGTGCCGGTGTCAAATCAACATATGACGGTCTGATAGCCTCATGTGCATCCTGAATCTTTTTTGAGTTTTTCTTAGACTTTTCTTCCTGATTAAGGTAATCCTCGCCATAATTTTCTTTAATGTATTCAGCTGCACTTTGTTTTGCTTCTTCTGATATACGTGTCGAATCAGTACGAAGATATGTTATAAGACCAAGAGTTCCTCTTCCTTTTATCGCAACACCTTCATAAAGTCCCTGCGCAAGTCTCATCGTTTTTTGTGTTGCAAAATTTAATGTCTTTGCGGCTTCCTGCTGCAGTGTACTTGTGGTAAAAGGCAGCGGACTCTTTTTTATTCTTCCGGAAGTCTTTATATCTGAAATCTTAAATTCAGATTTTTGTATTTCTTCTATTATCTTATCTACCTGTTCTTTTGATTCAATTGCAATCTTTTCTTTTGTTGTTCCATAAAAATCTGCAACAAGCGGTTTCTTCTCGCCTGCTACCTGAAATTCTCCGGATAAAGTCCAGTATTCTTTCGCTATAAATGCATTTATCTGTTCTTCTCTGTCGGCGATAATTCTAAGTGTAACCGACTGAACTCTTCCTGCACTTAGCCCTCTCTTAACCTTAGCCCATAAAACCGGACTTATCTGGTAACCTACCATTCTGTCAAGCACACGCCTTGCCTGCTGCGCATCAACAAGATTCATATCTATCTCTCTTGCCTGTTTTATTGATTGTTTAACAGCATTTTTTGTTATCTCATTAAATGTAATACGCCTTGCATTTTTTCCATCAAGTTTAAGTGCATTTGACAAATGCCACGAAATTGCCTCTCCCTCTCGGTCCGGGTCAGTTGCAAGATATACTTTATCTGCCTTTTTCACTTCTTTTCTAAGTTTTGCAAGAAGTTCTCCCTTTCCCCTGATGGTAATATATTTAGGCTCAAAATCATTTTCAATATCTATCCCGAGCTGACTTTTTGGCAAGTCTCTCACATGACCGTTCGAGGCAACCACCTCATAAGAACTTCCCAAAAACTTTTTAATAGTCGTAGCTTTTGATGGCGACTCAACAATTACCAGATTCTTAGCCATACTGTTTCCTTCCTTTCAACAAAGTTTGCAGCACCTTATATCTTTATTGCATAATAGTTGCTTCCTATCATAGTGACAAGCCCCTTTAATTCAAGAGATATAAGCCTATCCATCACAACCGGAATCTTCATCCCTGTCTGTTTTGCAACTTCTGACACATGTGCCGGTTCCAAACTTAAACTAGCATACACTATTTTTTCAGTGGTTTCAAGCAAAAGATTATTTTTTTTATTTTTTAAGTCAATATCTTCACTATAAAATATGCCGAGAGCATCGAGAATATCTCTCACATTTGTAACTAATGCCGCACCATCTTTTATAAGTCTGTTGCTTCCTTGATAAAAATCATCATTTATGCTTCCCGGCACGACAAATATGTCTTTCCCCTGTTCTAAACCAAGTTCTGCCGTAATGAGTGAACCACTCTTATTTCCTGCCTGTATAACAAGAATCCCATCCGATAAACCACTTATTATACGATTTCTTCTCGGGAAATTACCAGCTGCCGGAAATACTCCCGGAGCATACTCTGAAATCAGCCCACCTCTCTCCTGCATTTTCATATATTCGCCGATATGCTGTTTAGGATAACATATGTCAATTCCGCATCCGAGAACGCCAAATGTTTTTCCGTTGACAACCGACATTGCCCCTGACTGACTCTTTATGTCTACCCCTCTCGCGAGTCCGCTTATAATCTGTATTCCGTATTTTGCAAGTTCTCTTCCAAATTTTTCCGCTATGCACTTAGTCTCATATGAAGCATTTCTTGCACCCACAATTGCTACTGAAGGCTTTGACGCATCCGGCAGTTCACCCTTATAAAAAAGACTGTATGGCGGTTCATATATATTCTTTAATTTTTGCGGATAATCATCTGCATTTATATATGTAAAACCTATATTACTGTCATTTAGTTTTTTCCATCTGCTCTGTATACTGTTATAATTTTTAGAATTGATTATTTTTTTTAAAATATCAGGTCTTATTCCTTTTATATTATAAAATTTGTCAGCTTCAGCATTAAAAATTTCCATTTCCGAGTCAAAATAATCTAAGAGTTTTTCTATAGTCTTTTGTCCCACACCGTTTATTGTGCTGAGCCAATACGCAAATATTTTATTTTTATCATTCATCGACATTCTGCCACCTCCAATATTTCTTATCTGCTGACCTGTAACACAATGCCTCTGATATATGTTCTTTTTTTATTATACTGCTTTCATCCATGTCGGCTAAAGTTCTCGCAATCTTTAATACCTTGTGATACGCTCTCGCACTGAAATCCAATGTGTCAAATGTAAGCTCCAGAAAATCTTTTGCTTCACTTTCCATAACACAATACTTTTTAATCATTCCTGCCTGAAGTTGTGAATTGAATATTATGCCCTCTTTTTCATATCTCCTCTTCTGAATATAATGAACATTTTCAACACGCTTTCTTATCTCTTCTGAGCTCTCTGCTTTTTCATTACTGTTTATTTCATTGTATTTTAATACAACTGTTTCCGTAAAAATATCTATTCTGTCAAGCAGTGGTTTGCTCACCCTGCCAAGATAATTTTTTATCTGCATCTGTGTACAGCTGCACCTTTTTCTGTCAGGATAATAACCGCATTTACATGGATTTAATGCTGCCGTAAGCTGGAATTTTGCCGGATATCGGCAGCTCCCTTCCAATCTCGAAACATTTACATATCCTTCCTCTAAAGGCTGCCTCATAACTTCAAGTGTCTGCCTGTTAAATTCCGGAAGTTCATCGAGAAAAAGTACACCGCATGATGCAAGGCTTAATTCGCCGGGTTTTGGATATTTTCCACCTCCCGCAAGTGCAGTCTGGGTAATCGTGTGATGCGGTGCTCTAAAAGGTCTTTTAACCACAACCGGCATCTGTTCATTTAAAAGCCCCGAGACACTATATATCTTGGAGAGTTCCATCCTCTCTGAAAATGTGAGTTTTGGCATAATCCCCGGAATACTTTGTGCTATCATTGTCTTTCCGGTTCCGGGTGCTCCTATAAGTGCGATATTATGCATTCCCGATACCGCTGCCTCAACCGCTCTCTTTGCACCTGCCTGTCCTTTTATGTCAGAAAAATCAACATCCGTCCCATCCGCAAATATGCTGATGTCAAGCTCATCTTTAGATATATGCTCATCAATTTTTCCGCTATTGATAATATCAAGCATTTCGTTAAGATTTGAGACACCTATTATGTTAATTTTACTTACGATTTCTGCCTCCGGAATATTATCTTTTGGTACAATGCAATACTTAAATCCATTTTCATATGCTGTATAAACTCTGGGAAGCACACCGTTTACTGATTTTATTTTTCCATCAAGACTTAATTCACCGATAAATAGACTCTGTTTTAAGAATGTTTTGTCTATATAGCCAAATGCAGCCAAAATAGCCACAGCTATAGACAAATCAAAAGACGTTCCATCTTTTCTTATATCAGCAGGGGAAAGATTTATCGTTATTTTTTTCGGCGGAAATCTGTATCCGCTGTTTTTTAACGCTATCCT
>ERZ779705.1082-NODE-1082-length-19887-cov-3.853419_pt1 | contig 19887 bp, 9 predicted proteins | sample MGYA00511385_ERZ779705 | MGnify/ENA primary metagenome ERZ779705 (study PRJEB29588, sample SAMEA2145301) | human gut metagenome | biome: human gut; feature: human-associated habitat; material: faeces | place: Denmark | collected 2008/2010 ... | reverse complement strand
AACCGACTTAACACCCAGCGTATGTATTCCAGCCGAAAGATTCTCAAAGATAAACGAGTTCGTTTTAACCGACCCGATCTCTTGTTCATCTAAATAAACCGTATAACTTTGAGGGGCATCACTCTCCGCTGCTTTGCGAACACGACGTGTTTTCGGAAGACGAGCTTTTATAGACGAAGGATTTAACTTTGCCGGCCCTACATAAAAATCATCAACCATCAACATCCAACCAGCTTGTGTAATATATTGAATGGCAATATAAACATCTTGTCCTTCGTACTTCGAAAGATCATACTCCATCGTAAGCCATTGTTCCCATTTAACTGACTCATAATTACCCTGTGTCAAAGGTTTGAAATCACTTTCCTCTGTTCCGGTGGTCGATATCCATACCTTGAATTTTTCAATAGGAGCATCCGCTGCTTTGGCTTTAAATCGAACGACGTTATTTACACCGACATGTACCTGAGGGGTTATCGCCCAGTCATTATTCGTAGTTCCGCTTGCCGTACGAATAAATCCCATATATTTCTTTCCACTATAAGCTCTCAATTGAGGGGCATAAAACCACCATGAAACGTCACCTCCCGTAGTAGAGACATAAGCTTCGTCGGGAGCAATAATAGTCGCATATTGTTTCAAGCTACTATTCGGATAACCTCCTTGCATTAACATAGCAGCTTCTGCCTGATCCTTATCGATTCCGGTCCACGGAGCGAAATCGAGCGTAAAAGAGGTATAATTCTCGAAATCATCGAAGAAATAATCGGTCTCCTCATTCCAAACCAACGAAGCATCATTAACTCCCGTTTTAGGATCATGGGCTAAAACCGATTGCAAATTATAAGGTGTACGTACCGGTTCTTCCAACTTAATCTTTAACACGGTATCGCCTTTTATATCCAAAGCAGAATTATCATAAGTCTTTAATCCCTCTTTTTCAATCACCAAATGGTGTATACCGGAATATATATTATTTATTGTATAAGTTCCATTCTCACCTAGTACTCGGTCATAAATCAATCCCGATTCTACCCGTTCCAAATGAAACGGAGTCCCAGCCATATCCTCTCCTGTAACAGCCGAAACCTCCAAAGTCAATGTACAAGGTTGCTGAGCCTCAACAATAAAAAAACTTAACAGAGCTGTTACAAAACACAAAATTTTTCTCTTCATTTTTTCTACAAAAAGTTTGGGTTTATAGTTTCAATACAATTTTGAAACAAATTCTTACAAATCTTTCTCGAAAGGCACAAAGAGGACTCCTCAGTACGGAGTCCTCTTTGGTATACATTTCCCGATTAAACGGGCTCTTTTATCGTTTCATTACTCGGGCCGTAGAAACCGAATCGCCACACGATACGGATACGATATACATACCAGAAGCCAAACCTTCCAAAGACACAGACTCGACTTCGGTCAAATCTTTTATACAATTTCCGGCTAAATCATATACCTTCACATCGGCTTTTCCTCCTGCCCAATAGACATAATCGGAAGTAGGATTAGGATATACAGTCAGATTTTCTTTCTTAATTTCCGAAACGGCTAAGGTAGGCATATCCTTTATATCTCCAACAAATATCTCATCGAGAGAAGCTCCGCCCGAAGAAACTCCGGCATTTTCAGTAGCGACAAAACGCCAACGCATATTCACACTCTTACCAGCATAATCGGCGAGTGAAACATATTTATGACGCCATTTCGTGCGGTCCTGAGTATAAGCCAAAGGAGTCCAGTCGGCTGCATCGACAGCACGAATCTCGAAATAGAGAGTTCCATCGGCATCATTAACTTCGGAAATAGGCCCTTCGGTGATCGCCTCATTTTCATACCCTTTTTCAAGGCGATTGCAAAGAGCTCCACCCCAAGCAAAAGAAGCAACTATATCACCGGTTTCAGGGATTGCGAATACAGGAGAAGTCAGGATAGAAACCTCGCCCGCATTATTATGCCATACCGACGCGGAATATTTTCCAGCAAACGGCTCTATCTCATTAGATTTCCACATCTGAATACCTTTGCCTTCATGATCGTTTTTCCAGCCCATAGGAGGAATTTCTCCGTTATTTCCTTCAAATCCCATAGTATAGGGGAAATCACGTACAGACTGATCTTCCATCGTAGTAAACGACCAAACCGAAGCATTTTCATTTTTACCTACTGCATTGTAAGGTACAACTTTCCAATAATAGGTAGTAGCAGGTTCAAGCTCGGGAATCGTATAAGACACCGATGTATTTCCTTCTAATTTCTCATTTTCCAACAAAGAGGTGGGGTTGGATTTATCCGTTCCTACCGACAATTCATATCCATCGGCAAACAAAGCGGGCTCCCAAGAAAGAGTCAACCTGCTATAATCGACGTTAGAAACGCCATTCACCGGATTGGGTGTCGTAATTGCCAACGGGAGCTCTCCTTCTCCATATAGCTTAGGCAACACTACATTATCGAAATAGATATCGGTCACCACCATATTATCGAGACCACCGTCGCCCATTTCAAACTCATAGGTCCAACATAGGTATACATTATCGTCCACTACTAAATTTCCATTTGCGTCTTTAATCTCGATTTCTTTTTGTACCCATTCATTATACTTACTATCATCAAGAGAACACCACAACTCCGTCCAATCGGTATCGGTATTTTTCTTATAATAAAGAATGAAATATGTTGACGGTAAGAACGAATCATCGATGTATTCTTCACCGGTAGTTTCGATATAATCGAATTTCACTTTACCGTTTCCAGCCGATAAATCCAAACGGGGAGAAACGATATCACACGCCATCATACCGCCTACTGTAACTGACCTCACACCCGACGTAGCCATACCTTCCATCGTCTTCCAGCCTTCATTACGAGACCAACCGGCCGGTGGGAAAATATCACCTTCGAAACTTTCCAAAGTATATCCTTCTTCCAACATAACTTTGGTTCCCGACAAATCGACCGACAAAGTTCCGCCATTCGTATTTATTTTCATGACCGTGCTTTTGGCTCCCGTAATCGTAGGAGTATAATTGACGCGGTATGAAAGTTCTTCTCCCCTCTTCAAAGAAACGGAAGCGGGATCGAGTGTCGTAGAAAAATCTGTACCTTCAATACCCTCAATGCTGGTTATCGTCAACGTGCCATAACCCACATTACGAATAGTCATCGGTTCGGATTGAACCAAATAACCGATATAAGAATTGGAAAACTCGTAAGAAGTCGAGCCTTCTACTACCGGCAAATTTTCAATCTCTTGATTTTCCACCTTTACATTGTCGACAGCCAATGTCGCTTGTGTATAATTATTTACAAGAATAGATCGAAAATAGAATGCAATCCTTATCGTCTTCCCTACATACGCTTCAAGGCTCACATTAGGGGTTAACTTTTGCCAGTTATTTTCTATCCCCATAGCATCTTTATTCCACGGCCATGTCAGTCCAGAGTTTTCAATATCTTTCTGAGAAGCAGCATTCCACAAATCGCTCCATGTATCTCCATCATCAGTAGAAACTTTCACCAAAAAATTTCCATATTTATTAGTCATAAACGATAACGCATCACACCAAAAAGTAAAAGACAGCAATGCATCATCAGCAATCTGCACATTAGGAGTAATAAGCCACTCTTCTTTCGAAACGCCGACCTGTCCTTCTTTAAAGTCACTCGTCACTTCGGCACACCCCGAACCAGCAATATTACAGCCTACCACCTCATTCCAATTAAGACTCCAATGTGCATACCTTGATTCAAACCCCTCCGGTAACTCAGTACCTTTTATAATCCACCCCGAAGGAGGGAATGTTTGGCTCTCAAAATCTTCATCAATGGCAAGACATTCCGCAGAGAAGGCCTCAAAAAAAAACAACAGCAACACATATGCAAAAATTACGATCCTCTTCATAGTCAACAAGTTTTTAAACTATCGTTGCCAATTCTTCGATAAATAAGAAGAGTACAAAAACAAGCGTAATTTTCTTTGTCATTGTAAATAATTTATTAAGTTCATTATAAAATTTACATTACATGCAACGAACAGAAATGTTATAACTATTAATTTATTTGCAGCAAATATAAGAATTTGTTATTAATATCTATATATTTCAACCAAAATACTATCGCAGTTCTCTTATTTTTTTTTACAAAAAAAACAAATATTTATACAAATAAGAGCAATTTTCACCAAAAAGCGGACAATATCTATTTTAAATGGTAACAGCGATACTTCAAGTTCCATAACAAAGCGGAGGCTTTCCCTAACGAGGGAAAGCCTCCGCTTTGTTATTTCTCAAAAAACTAAATTATATCGTTCACATAAACACGCTTATAAATACGCCTGAAATTATCACTTGTTTGCTTCAACTCCTCTGCATGCGACTTATAGTCTTCACCCCAAATCCCCGACAACAAATCGACAATATATTTGTGTTCTCTATCTTTCGACAAAGAAGCCGCGATGAGCTTGTCAATAATTTCCCTATATTTCTCAGCTCCCGTAGCGTGCAAATATAATGCGGCACTCACCGTAATCTGCCCCGTCATATCTACCCGTATTATATTATCGGCTAGGACAGGCATATCTTCATCACAAGAGCCCATATGATTGGCAATATATTCGTAGGTGAGCAATCCATCAGTATCACTATTCAATATTTTTTTCAAATCATTATTCATAGCTGACCTCTTTTGAATGACACAAATTAAATAAAAACTTTCTTCGCAACAAAATATTTCACAAAAACAGTTCAAGAAACCCTAAAAAACAACTTCTGTAAACAAAAAAAGATACTTGATATAGGAATTAATATTTTTTTGATGTATGTTTGCTTATGAATAATCGAATCTACAACCATCATGAATGACAATCTCATCATTACCATAGGCCGTCAATTCGGAAGCGGAGGACGAGAAATAGGAAAACGTTTGGCCGATTTATTCGGCATAGCTTATTACGATAAAGAATTAATCAACGAGGCTTCGAAATCGAGCGGACTCAGCACCGAGTATTTCGAGAAAGCCGACGAGCGGGCTCCAAGCGCTTTATTAAATTCTTTTTCAATAAACTGGCTCACAGGAGCAGGAGGAATATGGGGCGACGGAGGCCTATCGAACGAATACATTTTCAAATTTCAATCCGATGTCATTCGTCATTTGGCCGAAACTCAATCGTGTGTCATCGTCGGACGTTGCGCCGATTATATTCTCAGACAATACCCACGATGTTACAATGTATTTATACATGCTCCTCTTGAAGACAGAATCGAGAGAATCATCAGCCGCTCACAAGGAATGACTCGAAAAGAGGCTATCGAACTCGCCGAAAAGAAAAATAAATTAAGAGCTTCTTATTACAATTTTTATACCGATAAGGGTTGGGGAGTAGCCTCTTCATACGACCTCTCTATCGATTCCTCTATATTAGGCAGTGAAGAGACAGCCATATTTATCCGCGATTTTATCCAAAAGAAAGACGGGATGCCTAAATGGGAGAAAAAATAGGTATCAATTCTCTTTCTCTTTCAAGTAATTGGAACAAAGAGAATAAATAATACCATCAACGATTCCTATGGTAGGAACCCATATCTCTCGTGCACCGATATGCGTCGCTATTTGTAAATAAATATCGGCGGCAGGAACAATCACGTCGGCTCGGTCGGGTTTCAATGCAAAACGGTCGATACGTTCCACGATCGAATAGCTATTCAATTCATTTCTAAGGGTCAAAAGCCGCTCCACAGTCAATGGCTCCCGAGCAGACACTCCTGCCAAATGATGCAATTTATTGATATTACCACCCGACCCGATAATAGAGATATGCCGATACGTTTCTTTCAAACGCTTTAAATCCCTATACATACGGAACAATTCACTACGGCTCAGTTTTTTATTCAAAATACGTACAGTTCCTATATTATAAGATTGAGATTGGAGTAACGAACGGTCACTAATTATACTTATCTCGGTACTTCCGCCACCAACATCGACATAGATAAAATCACCCTCTTGTTCCAGCTCGTCCACGATATGACTGTCATATACGATACGTGCTTCTTCAAGACCATTAATAATTTCGATATTTATTCCACTTCTCTCCGAGATATATCGGACAATATCGGCTCCATTCGAAGAATCCCGCATAGCCGATGTAGCACAAGCCCGATAAGACAAGACATTATAAACCTGCATCAGCTGAGAAAAAGCATGCATGAGACGTAATAATTTTTCTGTCTTCTCCGTAGAAATACGACCTTTTGTAAAGGTATCTTGTCCCAATCGCAGCGGTACACGCACAATAAAAACTTTCGATAAATCCGATACACTCTCTCCCGGATAAATACCTTTGATAAGCAATCTCACTGCATTCGAGCCAATATCTATGGCCGCAAAATTAAGTCTGTCCATAAAGTTTCTCATTCTATAAGCGAAGATAATCATTTCCCCAATAAAACATCTCGATTAAAAATAAAGTCTCATTCAAAAACATATAATTTATAATCGCTCCAAAAATGAACTTTCATTCAATATCACTTGTTTTTACCTTGAAAACCATAGTAGAAGAACAAATTTGCGCAATAAATGAAGTGATTGGTTATACTTGGGCAATTGCGCAGTTTCCCCAAAGCGGGAAACAGGAGACTCCTTCCTATTTTTATTTTCAAAAATTCAATCAATAGCTTCGGAAGGAGTCTCTTTTTCAAAGAATATCATCATGCCAAAATAGAGCCGCATACCGGGTGTACCTTTACGAAAAATTACCAGCTCTATGAAATCGAGAATTACATTTAACGGCATGAACCGTTATTCCCCACCGAACTCGGCACAGCCGGGAGATTGCACAGCTATTGTCAATTTACGAAATCAATCAAACTGCCTCAAACCTGTCGGGACACCGGAATATCTATACACTCCGGAAAATAAAAACCATCGGCTCGTCTATGTTCATATCTGCTACGACGGAGAGCATCATATAACGGAAAATGAAAATACCTTGTATTATGAGGCTCTGATAAAAAAAGAAAACGGAAATATCCAAAAAGAATCAAGCCAGTTGTTCGAGCTAAACGACCTACAAGTTCTGTCTATTCAATCCATAGGAAACACACTCATAATCATCTGTACCGAAAGTATATACTATTTACTTTATAAAGAGGGAAAATATATCTTTTTGGGTGAAAAGCCCGACATACCTGAAATTTCATTTTTCCCTTATGTAGAATATACCGATGCCTACTTCGTAAGCGAATATACCTTTCAACATGGATACAGCAATCCGACCCGACTCGACACCGAAGACATCAATTATTACAACGATGCTTACTACAATGCATTCTTTCAACTACAAGAAAAAGCATGGAAACGGCACTATTTCATACAACCCATACTCATACGTTATGCCCTCACTTTATATGATGGGAGCCGAATTTTTTCATCGGCTCCGGTCATGGTCTCTTTGCCACACCCCATACAACCCTATCAAATGAGCATACGGTTGAAAAATTCAAACAATCTTTGCTTAGGTTCTCATGAAGGACAAATCATCGCCGGGAATTATAGCCTGAAATATTATATTCATCAATTCAATCTCGACAACTGGAAAGATATCGTAAGAAGTATAGACTTTTTTGTCTCTCCCGAAGCCACGATCTTCGAACCCGATCAAAAACAACAAGGCCTTAAATTTACGATCGAACGTACAGAAGAAAACGAAACGATCTCTTTTCTACTGAAAGGAGACATCTCTTTTTTCGACCTGAAAGAGATAAAGAAACGCTACTTACAAGATTCTCTATTTTATAAAATAGCGACCATAGAGGATTGGAGCGACTGGAAGGAAGGTGAATCGTACGCCATAGAAAATAAGATACGGCCTGATTTACTCATACACGAGGAGGTTCTTTCGCCAGATAATACGGCACTGCTTTCTACGGGAGCACATGTCAGCTATATACACAACAAAAGACTACACATAGCCAACTTAAAGAAAAAACTTTTTCCCGGATTTCCCCTCAGTCTGTTCAACGTGGGAAACAAAAATGCCGAGACTGTCGATGCTTATATCTGCACTTATCTCAAAACCGAAAGAGGAGAATGCAAAGTCGTTTGGCAGGGGAAATCGAACTATTTCTTCAATCAACTTTCACCTCTGATTTCTTACCCCGACAGTAACGCCTATAAAATGGAAATCGTCGTAAAAAGCGAGAATACCCGATACAAGGGGAGCTTTCTACTGACAGCCTCCGAATATGAAAATAGGGCCGATTATCTCGACGAGACGCTCTCTGCAATCTCATTGGAAAACAATTCTCTGCCGGCCTCTACCCCACTCGATATACCCTTGTCCGAAAATGACACTTACACACAGCCTAATATACTGCGGGTTTCGGAACTCAAAAACCCGTTTATATTCCCGTCCGAACAAACTTATACCATCTCGAACGGAGAGATTACAGGCATAGCGACCATTACAGCAGCTTTATCGGAAGGACAGTTCGGTGAATTTCCCCTATACGTATTTACAGAAGAAGGAATATGGGCTCTGCAAAACGGAAACGGAATCGTATGTTACGGAGCTCAACATCAACTGAATCGGGAGCCCATACTGCCGGAAAACCCTATCGTCCCGCTCGAAGATATGATTATGTTTACTACGGCAAAAGGATTATTTATCATACGAGGCTCCGAAATACAACAGCTCTTATCGTTCGACGAAACCGTCTGCGAAAACAATAGCCCAATCGCTCACCACGACATAGACTCTACATTAATTCCTGCGACCACCGATCAAACGACTTTATCTCAATTTATTCAAGGAAGTATCATCGCCTACAATACAATCGAAAAAGAATTGATATGTTGCAGGCCCGATCTCAAATATAGTCTCATTATCCATATTCCTTCTCTCTACATGTATCGCATAAGCCGACAGTACTCTTCCCTATTCTATGATGCCAGTCATCTACTCGCCCAAGACGCAGAGGGAAAAGTTTACGATTTACAAAAAGAATCAGCAGAGATAACCCCAATCGCACTCGTATCCCGCCCAATTACTCTCCAAAGTGAAGAGTACCAAAAATGGAGAGAAGTTTTCTGGCGGCTCTCGATGTCAGAAGGAAAGCTCTTGCTTTCCCTTTGGGGTGGCAATGATGCCGAAGGCAACTTTTCCAAAATCTGTGAAATATCGAGCGCATCAAAAGTAGCAGGGCAATTACCCATGCGTTTTACAGGACCGGCATATAAATATTTCAGGCTTATTCTTTGCGGGAACGTCTCCTCTGATTTCCATCTTTCGTCTGTCGATATCTACTCCGAAAACATCATCAGCAATCGGTTACGCTAATATAAAAAGAGTAGGACTTATTGTATAAGTCCTACCCTACTATTCTCATCTTACCGCAATCTACGGTTTATAGTTTTTCAATCCTTTCAAAGCTGCTGGATCGGTAGCCTCCTCGATACTCATAGCAAAGCCTCCACCCGGAGCACAAGGCTGAACGATACGAGTCTTGTTCGTCACAATATATTTACGAATCGTATAAGCCTGCGGGTTATCCTTATAATGGGCATCGGGAGCATCGGCATATATAGTTGCAATATACTTTTTCCCAGGCTCCAAGAAATCTAAGGAGAAACGAGCCGTATGCCCATTCTCATCGACCGTGGAACCTACATACCAATTATTACCCCCTTTTTCCCGGCGTGCCACCGTAATATAATCTCCCGGCTCTGCCTCCAAATAACGGCTGTCGTCCCAATCGACAGGCACATCTTTAATAAACTGAAAAGCATCGAGGAAACGATTATAATTTTCGGGTAAATCGGCGGCCATCTGCAAAGGACTATACATGGTCACGTATAAAGCCAGTTGCCGAGCCAGAGTAGAACGAACATAGCTGTGGTTATTGGGATTAAGTTTAGAAATATCCGTCTCGAAAATACCGGGAGTATAATCCATCGGACCTCCGATAAGCCGTGTAAACGGCAAAATAGTGGTATGGTCGGGATTATTGCCCCCGAACGATTCATACTCGGTTCCTCTCGCCGACTCGTTACCGATAAGATTGGGATAAGTACGGCTCAAACCCGTAGGACGAACAGCTTCATGGGCATTCACCATAATCTTATGCTTGGCGGCTTCGGTCAATGCATAAAGATAATGATTGACCATCCATTGTCCGTAATGATGTTCCCCACGAGGTATAATATCTCCCACATATCCACTCTTCACGGCATCATAGCCATGATCGTTCATAAACTGATATGCTTTCTCCATGTGCCGTTCATAATTACGAACCGAGCCCGAGGTCTCATGATGCATAATCATTTTCACTCCCTTCGATTTGGCGTACTGCTCTATTTCTTCTACATCGAAATCGGGATACGGTGTGATAAAATCGAATACATAGTCTTTCGACTTACCTATCCAATCTTCCCACCCGATGTTCCAACCTTCCACCAGCACAGCGTCAAATCCATGTTCTGCGGCAAAATCGATATATTCTTTTACATGCTCGGTATTAGCGGCATGACGTCCATTAGGCGTCAAACGAGAATAATCGACCAAATCGAGTTTCACATGAGGCAAATCGGTATAAGCCCAAGTACTTTTCCCGGTTATCATTTCCCACCATACACCTATATATTTCGTCGGTTTTATCCAACTCGTATCTTCATAGACACACGGTTCATTCAGATTAAGGGTCATTTTGGATGCAAGAATATCACGCGCATCGTCACTAACAATAATCGTGCGCCACGGAGATTTCGCCGGAGTTTGCATATATCCCTTATCCCCCAATGCATCGGGTGTAAGGTGAGACTCGAATATCATATTTTTGTCGTCCAAATCGAGCGACATACAAGAATAATCGACCAATGCAGCTTCATGTAAATTGATATACAAGCCATCGTTGGTTTTCATCATTAAAGCCGTTTGCACCCCCGTAGGAGAGAATGGAGTTTGAGAAGAATTCGGTGTAATAGCCTCGTTCATCAATCCACGGATTTCGGACAATTTCGACGTCACAGTGGAATACTCCTGTGTATCATAATCGCCCGGGAGCCAAAAAGCAGTATGGTCTCCCGCCATAGCAAACTGCGTCTTCTCTTCTTTAATCACAAAATAATCCAAATTGGGCTGATCGGGAAATTCATATCGGAATCCTACCCCATCGTCAAATACCCGGAAACGAATAATCATACGACGATCGGTCGACGGTTGTTCCAATGTTACTTCCAATTCATTATAATGATTCCTAATCTCTTTTACCTCTCCCCAAACGGGTTTCCATGTCTCATCGAAAGTCGATGTCTCAGAACCAGCCAAACGAAATCCATCGGTTAAATTTTTTCCCGACTTCAACTCTAATCCCAATTTACTCTCTTTAATAACCGGCCGACCTTTATAATCTACTTTATAAACAGGGACTCCATTATCCAATTCAAAATCTAATACAATGTTCCCGTCAGGAGATTTCAAAGTCTCGGCTCTCAAAATGCCATAAGACAACAAAGCCATAAGAATAAAAATCAGTCGTTTCATTTATTCAATACATTTATTTGGGTTTTATAAAACTACGGAGAAGCATCTCAACTGCAAAGATAGGAGTTTAAGCTCCGACTCAAAAATTTCTCTATCCCTCCTTTAATTAAGAAAAACGAATAATTGAAGAAACAGTTTAAACAAACGACCTGTTTAACTTAAAATATAAATTCCTTTTATTTCAATAACGATAATCTCACCGAGACTCCATAATTGCTGTTCGTAATAGGATATGATGAAGAGGATACTAACGGTGTATTAATCTGATGGTCGAAATAAGCCCCTACCGTAATACGTTTACTCAATACATAATTGGCCGTCACTTTCAACATCGTAGTACGAGTTCCACTGGTTGCCTGAGTAAAATTCTGTTCGATACGACGAATAAGAGCCTGATTCTTGCGGAATGAAAAATCGGCATTGATCGTCAAATCGTTGCTAACGCCTGTCTGAGACCCTTTCAATTTCAAAATCGTATTAAAATTAGCGATCTTATACCCGGCCCCGATTGTAAAATCGGTTGTCGACGCCTCTACGATTTGTCCGGCTGCCGAATTCAATGTCAACGTGCGGGAATCTTTATACTCTATATTGCCCGTAACATTATTTTTCAGTGTCACCTTTAACCCGATAAGGGGAGCGAACCTCTCGGTTATCATTACCGATGATATATCGAATGGAGAAGAGGGTATGGGATTGCCCGTAAGTTCATCGCGAACGAAACCGAAATCCCCGTCTGATTCCACCCAATTAAGGAACGAAGTAAATGATCCCACAGCATAGGTACACTGGTAAGCATGCGATAGAGTAAACGCTTTAAAGTGTTTCTTTATAAACGGTATTTGCATGAAACCATCGTAAGTAATTCGCCAGTTCGGCAATATAGCCGACAATCCCGGGAACGGAGACAAATCGATTTTACGGGCATCACGGCCAGAATATGCAGCAATAAATGCAGGTATCATTACATCGGCAGAACTACGATTCACACCGCCGTTAGCCGAATCATAGGGCTTATCTCCAAAGCCGGTAGAGGCAATAAAACCTTTATTCGGATAATTGCCCAACGATCCGTAATGCGCTTCTAACCGAGCCGCTATTATTTCCCGATTTTTCAAAAAATCATCGAATGCTTGCGACGAATATCCGTCTTTTGCAGAACTGCTCCTAAATGCAGTCTTCAATGCAATATGTGTCTTGGTATAGCTTCCGCCTCGTACAGTCGGCATATCGTCAAACATAAATTGCATTTGAGAACTACGCGTGTCTGTTCTATTTCCTGTCAAGTTTATTTTCAAACCCCGGATAGGTTCAAGCGCTATTTCGAAATTAAACTCCTCGGTACGACCGATGACTGCCGGACTTATCTGCGTGGAATCACATAAAAGCCAACCACGTTCTTTTGCCCGATATACATAGCTCTCATCAGTAAAGCCAAAAGCGAAATCGAGACCGGGAGCCATAGGGCCATACGAAGTCGATTGCCCGAATACATCGCCTACATTCGGGGAAAACAGAGGTAACGAAGTCGTATTGGTCTTACGATAACGCACGCTCGCATTTCTTACCATCATCAATCCCCGTAAAGAATATTCGGCTGCTTCTTTCCAGAAATTACGTTCATTCTTATTCGAAGGAGTAATTATCACATTCAAGCGTTGGGTTCCTTTATCGAGAATCACGATATTATTGGCATCGAGCACTTTCGTCCTCAGGGCCACTTTCTTTCCGGCATCGTCCCTCGCTACAACTTTTACCTTCTTATTATTGAGATTATGCCTTAAAGTAACCGTAGTATCTTCCCGAAGCAAAATGGTACGTTCGAATTTTCTATTTTTCTTCGCCGCCGCAGCCCTATTATTGGAAGAAAAACGTTTGTTTATCTTCTGCAAATATTTCGACTTATTGTACAATTGTTCAAAATTGAAACGCCCGTCAAAGCTCAACTGCCCCTGATTATTCACCGAGTTACCTAAATCTATTTCCTCTGAAATCTGGGCTCCCCTATCCCAAGTGTATGTAGCGTTATACTTGGCATTAAACGACAAATAATCAAGAACAGGTATCTTGCTGAACGGAGCCGTATACGATGCATTGAAAGTTTGATTATAATTCCACGGTGTTCCCAAATTCTTGATGCTGGTCAACACGGTATCTTTCCATGCTTCGTATTCATCTGGGAAAAGCTGTTTATTCACCACACCGACCGGCTCCTCGATATGAGCGTTCGTCATCGTTTGCAACGAAAGGTTTATCGACTTGGTGAGATTCCATGTCAACGAGAACTGCCGATCCCATAAAAAACTTTTACTTACACTCGTCGGCAATGCCATTCCTCCCGATCCACTCACATCGCGAATCTGCTGTTCATAATAATATCGCGACATATTGGTATTAAACGCAATATTATTAGGCAAATAATTAAATTCCCATTCCTTCAAAAATTTCAAATGCTTAGATTTACTCTTTAATCCCTTCAACGGGACAAAAGGCTTAACAAAAGGAGTATAGGAATAAGTGAAACTACCCCGATAATCATATGTATTCTCAAATTCGGTAGTAGGGTCTTGTTTCGATTGTCGATTATAAGAATAGCTGATAGAAAAATTAGCCGGGTCATAGGGCATAGGATTCTTACTCCTAATATCGAAAGAAACTCCCGACAAACTGAAACTTTCGACAGTCGATTTCTCTATCGAAGCATCACTTATAGAGTCACGCTCGGCCTTACTGCCCGCATTGTCCAAAGCATCTTTCAACAAGATATCTTGATCGAGCGGATTGTATTTAGGAGAAGTACGTTGTTCGGTAATCGAATAAAATAATGGGGCTTTCAATTTGACTTTTTCTGGCAAAAAACGCCCTAACTCGACCATCGTAGCTATATTATACTGATAGTAATCGTCTAATCGACGTTCCGTAAGGCTTTGGTCTATCCCCCCAAAACCGACAGTTTCTACATGCCCCGCGATATTCAGCGTAGCAATATCCGACAAACCGAGATTTACATTTGCTTTGGCAGCCCAACCACCAGATTGGTCAAAATCGGTCAAACGCATTTCATTCACCCAAACGACTATATCCTTAGCTGCATTCGAATTATTTCTCACACCGATCATCATCGTACGAACATCGCTCAAAGAAGGGTTCCCCACGATAGTCACCTTATTTTGATTTTTATCGGGATCATAACTGGAATAACGGGTTTGAAACGTCACAGTCGAATTATCCATACGTTTCTTTGCATTCCGTTCCAGCTTCAAATCGGTAAACAAAGAAAGAGGGAAATCAAACATATTGGATTGTGGCCAAACCGCTTCCTGATCTTGTGCATTATACGTGCTATAATTACCCGGCTCCGTCAATGACAACGGGACCTCATACTCATAATAATTCGATTTGCTATCGGATCCTAATCGTAAAAACACAGACACATCGCCATCTCGTAAATTAGTTTTATCGTCAATCAGCTTCTCTGCATGTACAAACATCTGTAACCGCTTGTATGTACGCATATCCATACCACTGTTCTTATAAACCGCACGAGCATCTCCCGACTGCAAATCGGTTACTTTCAAAGACATGGCTTGTTCATTAAGCTGGGTTATTTGCGATTGCCCCGGGTCTATGATACGGGTTACCCCCGGAGGTAAAACATAATTAACAGGAACCTGTCCTGCATTCTCCTCAATATTTACCACCGATATATCCATCTTACCCTGAGCCGGAGCATCTCCTTTCAAATTCAAAGCATAGTTATACGTTCGCCATTCACCCCGAACCAATTCCAACGTGGCAAAACGCAAATGTGTTTCACACTCAAAACCCGTCATAAACATGCGGATAAAACGTATCGTCTTAAAATCCTGAATAGATCCCACTTTCTTTTGAGGACGAGACAAAGGGATTTTAAATTGATACCACACAGCTTTTCCTTCTTCACCATTGCGGAGCCGGACGGTTGTCTCCCGTTTGTCGGTAATACAGTTTTTTCCCACTTCCAAACTATCGGGACATAGCGATATGCGGTACTGATAATACCTTTCATATTCGTTCAACGTATTATCCTGATTGATATCCTCCACGTCAGGAACGCTTTTGGAAGACTGATAATACGAATCATTCATTTCCTCGGGAGACCGGGAATTGTTTTCTGTTCCGTTATATCGTTTGTACCGGTCCAATATAGAAGTTTGTGCATCGTCATAATCGTGTCCACGATAAAAATGGTAATTATCCCCGGCCGGATCGTTAAACGGAGAAAACTGATCTTGTCGCATAACCTCTACTACCGCCGGAGATAGTTTAGTTTCGAGCTTGTTCAAATAATCTCTATAAGATGAGAACCCATATTCCTCGTCATTCGACAGACCGTCTAAACCTACGTCTTGCAAAGCCCGTGCACCACTGGTATTATCGAATGCATAAGTCAACGACTGACGTTTGGATACCTTTCCCCACACCGTAGTCGCTATCTGTGTTGTATCACCGTCGACAGGCAAACCGTTCTCGAAAGACTTCATACCGTCTTTAAGAATATCTTCCGACACTTCTCCCAAATTAAAATACAATTCTCCCCCGTTATGATTAGTCTGATTCTCATCTAAAAACGGATCCATGAGCCAGAACTGTATATATTCGATATTCGATGATTCGAAATCGGTATAATCCATTTTTCGCATAATCCCGCCCCAACGGTTCTCCGGATTCAACAAAAGCCCTTGTGAGTCGATATTATCGGCATCGAGATTGTACGGCCCCCGTTCCTGTGGATAAAATGAAAGGTTCAATGTCTGTAAGGTCGTCGATTCGCCATAATTGATTTCCTTATTGGGAAATATTTCCCGTACACTCACCTCACGTACATAAGGATTGGACAATTGGTCCAAATCATTTTTCAGGTGAGCCGGTATCAATGTCGAGTTTTTCTGAGTAAACATTCTATCGATATAATACCACGATAGCAATGCTCTATTTTGCCCATAACGAATATCATTGGAATAGCGAGCTTCGGGAAACAAAGCATCAGATGAAGGGTCGTACGGAGTGGAAGCCAACGTCCACGAATAAGGAGACTTCAAGTCCAACCCTGTTTGTGTCGATTCGAAATCATCGATATACGATGTTCCCTGCGAGCTGCCGTTTTTGGATTTATGCGGTATCAATTGGGCAAATTCAGCCGTGAGAGCCAACGTAGAAGGAGCTGTTGCGTTTACAGTCGGAATTTTATTCAACAAATTGGTCAACCATAAAAAATTCGTATTATAAGACAAGTTCACTCCCCACAAAGTATTATTCAGTACCTCATCGCCCATATTTACTTTTTCTGTCAGGGACTTTTCAGACAAATGCATAATCGTCGCTCCTACATTAAAATCTTTGGAGAACGCATAATTCAAATCGAGTCCCAGCATTGTCTTACGTTGCATATTGAACATCGATTGATTTTCAAGCGATACACTAATCGGAGTACCCGCCTCGATTATACTTTGGTTCAATATCGTCACGACACCCATCGCATAATCCACAATATAATCGGAATTTTCGACCAAAGTCATACCTCCGGCAGTAACGACCACCGATCCCCGAGGTACATTCATCGCATTTAATCTTATCTCTGCGCCCGAAGATGCTTTATATTCTCCGGTCATAATAAATTTATTCTTCTCCGATACTTGCTGGGCGATAGTCAATGTCGAATCATACAGCTCTTGATAAACATACTTTTCCGCTATCGCCGCATTTCCTATTTTTTCGGCCAAGTGACTACCGAACGGCTCTATGACCGGAAATATAATTCTTCCGTTCGAAGATTGAATCGTATACCCCTCTATGTAGTCAAAAATACCATCGGAATATTCCGACTCATTCGCATCCAAACGGTCGAGGTTCATTACTTGCAACAAAGTCCGATTGGATATATTCCCCTCCGGTATATTATTTACAGCTACCCCCGTAGAATCATTCTGATATTTAATATACAACCTGAATTTATCCTTCTGAACCTGATAGGCCCCCAGCGAATAAACATTTTTCATCATTAAATCCCAAATGGGTAATGAGGTCGATATGGTAGAACCCTTCAACATTTTCAGAAAAAGACATTGATCCGTATCGGTAACATCTCCCGAAAACTCCCCAACCTGATAAACCTGTCCGTTATAAGTATATTCATAAGCGACAGCAATCATCTCATCGGCATTCAGCTTACTTTTCAGAGAGATATAACCCAATTGGGAATTCAAGGTATATTCAGAAGAAGCAAGTTTCCGGGCACTCTCTATTTTCACATAATCCTGCCCCCCCTCGATACCATAAACAGAAAGAGGTTCCAAAGCCTGTGTCACCAAATTGATATTACGAGCATCGGGATAACCGTTTTTAATCTCGGCATACAACGAGTTGGAGTTATTCATCGGATTCTGCTGTGCGGTAGCCGATATCCAATGGTCGTTACCGATATGAACATTTTCGGCCAAATCCATAAAACCGACAATATTCCTCGATTCTTCATAATTGCCTTGTTTATTCGTAATCCAAACTTCTATTCGATTGATACTCACGCCCGATGAGACATAAGGTAGTTTGGAAGCAAATTTATCGTAATTGTCCCTAAAAAAATGAGCTAAGAAAAAGTGCCTGTTTTCGTCATAAGCGTCTGCCCGGATTTCGAAAGGCGTGGTCTGTGCCCCACCACTCGCATTGACCGTTTTCGATTCGGACTGTTGTTGAGAAATAAGAGCGGTAGCCGTCAGTTTACCGAACTGCATAGTCGTCTTTACACCGAATAAAGCCGTACTACCACGTATCAACGACGACCCCGTGGTCATACTCACATTACCGGCTTCGATATTCTTAATAATCTCGTCTTCTTTTCCCTGATATTGTAATTTGAGATTTTTCGAGTCGAAATCGAAAGTCGCATCGGTGTTATAGTTCATATTGAACGACATCTTGTCACCGACTTTCGCCGTTACCGAAGCCTGTATCTTCTCGTCGAAGTCGAAATAAGTCTTCTTTCTGGAACTCATCGGCAGTGCGGGGTTATCGAGTTTGTTATGTTTCAATCCCATATTCAACTCGATAGATCCTTGGGTCTTCAATTGTACGCCACCCGGTCCAAAAACTTTTTCCAATGGCCCGAGAGAGAACTGCATATCCAAAAAATTAAACTCCGATTTGCTGTTCTCTGCAAAATTCTGTGCATTTCGTTCCCGATAATACTGCTGCATGGATTTACGCAACGTATAATCGTTATACTCGGCCGCCGACAACATGAAAGGAGTGCAAACATCAACCCCGGCGACTCGGGTATGGATTACATAACAATTCGTTTCGGCATCATACTCTACTTCTGTTTTCAGATTAGAAGGATTTTTCAAATCCATCGGAGCTAACTGCCCGATTTCATCGTACGATTCGGGTGATGTTTTAGTGACAGGATAACGGACTTGTATGGAATCGGATTCTTTATTGCTTTGCGTTGCCGATATACTGCTCGATGAACTTTGCGGATCGGCCGACTGCAAAGCAGCAAAAGCGGAATAGGCTCCTAATCCGCTCACTGCTAGCACAACTATTGTTCCAATCCTTATCCGTCTTCTCATTCGATACTCCTACACAAATTCCCGCCTTTACCCAAAAGGCGACGGCGCCGGTATCAGAGCATTTTCAGAGCCTGCTTAATTACCTCTTCAACTCTCATCGAAGGAGTATCACGCAATAACTTTTGAACTGTTTTTTGCGATTGGGGCTGTGAAAATCCAAGCATCACCAACGCAGCCACAGCTTCCTCGTAAATTTCCGAGGCTGCGGGCGTACTTATTACTAACGGATTGTCGGTAGGTTTTATTTTATCTTTCAGGTCAACAATTACACGCTGTGCAGTTTTAGCGCCTATTCCTTTTACCGACTTCAATAAATTTAGATTCTCCGACGCAATCGCCTGCTCCAACTCAGAAGGATTCAATGAAGACAATATCATGCGGGCCGTATTGGGCCCTACTCCCGAAACAGAAATCAACAATATGAACAGTTCACGTTCGTGACGGTCATAAAAGCCATAAAGCTGATAGGCATCTTCCCGAATCGCTTCATAAACATACAGACGTGTAGCTTGCCCTTTCGAAAGGCAAGAATAAGTATTCAACGAAATATTAAGCAAATAACCTATTCCCATGCACTCCACGACCGCCGTGGCGGGAGTTAAATCGGTAACCTCTCCCGTAATATATTCTATCATATCGTTCTCTTTTTATTCATTTTGTTCAAACTGCAAAGATAGCGAAAGGCGAGTGCAGAGACAAACGGAAATCACATTTCCGTTTTGACTATGCCGAGCCGCATCCTAT
>ERZ779705.1056-NODE-1056-length-20228-cov-3.053933_pt1 | contig 20228 bp, 9 predicted proteins | sample MGYA00511385_ERZ779705 | MGnify/ENA primary metagenome ERZ779705 (study PRJEB29588, sample SAMEA2145301) | human gut metagenome | biome: human gut; feature: human-associated habitat; material: faeces | place: Denmark | collected 2008/2010 ... | reverse complement strand
GCGCAGAACTGGCGAAGCTGCTGAACATTTCCGACAACCAGTTGAGCTACGTCACCAACGTCCTCGCGGGCTGCGGGCTGATTCGGTGCGCAGGCAATATCGTGCCTTTTACCAACAGTTTTCCGAAAAATACGAAGCTCTATGGCTTGATGACGACCAAGCCGGATGAAGCAAGAAAGGAGTAATCCCATGAATTATAAAAATAAAGGGCCGCCGGACAGTTAATCCCTATTTTAAAGATTGAATCGATATGGAAATTGGGGCTCAAGTGAAAATACAAAGTCTTTAATAGCTGCCTCCATCAAGATTTTCCCATGATAGAGGTTCTGCTATATTTAATGGCTTTATATCATTATATGTTAGGATGCGCTTTTCGGTGTAAAAGCCTTCATCAAAGTTTAATGATGAGGACTTTAATGCTTTTGCAAAATCGGATAGTACATAATTGGCACCGCCTTGTTCACACTCAATTTGATCAAATAGACCATAGTGATAGAGTGAAGAAATCATAGTGTTTAAATCGGCTTTTTTATCATAATCGAAATTTTGAATGTAAGAAAGTTCTTCTGGAATACATATAGAAATAAAGTTGGCGAGCTTATAGTATAGTGCAAGGTCCATGTCGCTTAACAAAAAGCAACGGGTAAGATTAGCATAATAATCAATTTTTTCATCGGCATCCATTTTGTCAATCAGATGAATTTGCCTTTTCACAAATTTGAGATAATCTGAATTGTCTTTCGTGAATTTGCTGGACATTTTAACCTGTTCCTTATAGCATTTGAAAGTACCAAACAGGTATCGCTGCATTTTATCCCAAAATAGAGCGTTGGGAATATAGAAAACGAAATCTTTGACATCTTTGATTCCATCGACAGCTGCTCCCGTATCGTGAATCGTAACAGCTTTTACCAAATTATAAAAGGCATCGCCCGCATAATTTTGTAAATCTTCGTTTCTTAGAATTATAGCGAATTTATTGGTTGAATCATCAAGCATAATAGCACTCCTAAATTGATAATATTATGTGGCTTTCAGTGCATCCAAATATTATTTTCCAAATCCCGCAGCCGACCTTTATAATCGTTGACGAGGGCTTCGGTGTTTTCGCCATCCGGGAAAGTTACCAGATAGCCGTCACCGGCTTCGTGAAAGCCGATGATTCCGGCAAGCCCTGCCATCTCGGCCACTTTCAGCAGGGTGTGGTAGTCATACTCGGCGGCACTGATATATAAATTCATGGGAGAAACCTCGCGTTTCAAAGAGATGATTCTATTATAGCAACATCTTTTCATAATTGCAAAGAAAATGCTGTATCGTCCAGAATCGGAAGATACAGCATTGCTTTTTTATATGTAATGGCCCTTTAGCCCAATTTGTTGTCTGGCCTTGACCGAGCGATTGCTCTGGCATGGTCTAAGGCGCAGTGGTGTGCGGGATGCTTCCCGCGTTTGTTTTGATTACGAGACTTATTATAGCGGCGACTTGTGTGTAGAATTTAAAAGCTGTTTGAACGATTTTGAAATTCAATTTGAATAATTTATGACGTGGGGTGATGCCATGAAAGATATTAAAGAAAAGCCAACCGCGCATATGCCGAGAAGCAATGCAACCGGGGAAATCCCGAAAGCTGCGCTGAAAAAGGCGTGGGCGGAGGCCAAGGAGAAAAGCCGAACCATGCTGCGAGAAAGCACTTCTACGCAGGGAGACGGTGATTATACAACTGCGCAAGATACCAGCTCGGTGGTAACCGATACATCCTATTCGGTCATCAAGCAAAACACAGATTTCACCGTGCAGCAAGGGCGCAAGATTGCCCGCAAACAGATAGAAAAATACCGGGAACGCCGTTCCGCCGAGCAAACCGAAACCATCCGCGTCCACACCGCCAATGAGCGCGGTGTCAGCCCCAAACAAGTCGAGTGCAGCACGCTGTCCGATGCAGAGCGGCACCCGCGCCGTGGGGCAGATTTGCCCCGCCAGCGGGCGAAAGAAAAAGTCGTCACCGCCAAGACCGCGCCACGAGATATTCGTGGTGTGACCCAAGGTCAGCGCCAACTGCGAACCGCCGCAAATGAAACTGTGCGGAGCATAACAACCCAAGCACAAATGCAGACCCGTACCCGTCAAGTGCAGCTTGCTATCCAGAAAGCCGCCAGCAGCACCTGCAAGACGGCTGTGGCGGTGCGCTCGGCAATACGGCATTTTCTTGTCGGCCTGCACAGTCTTGTCGCGGCCATTGCTGCAGGGATTAGCGTGGCACTCAGTATTATTATTGTCATCAGCCTTGTGGCCTTTGTGTCCGGCTCGGCCTATGGCATCTTTTTTGCCGCCAATGCCCCCAACGCCGACACAATTACCGTGCAACAGGCAGTAGAAACACTGACAGCAGAATACCGCGACAGGCTGGAAGAAATCTCCGACACCGTACAGCATGACCGCCAAGACATTACAGCCAACGATGACGTGTACTACATTCGTTGGCAAGATGTCCTGGCGGTCTTTTCTTCGTATGTTTCAGGAAATGAACAAGGCACACCCGTTGCGGCACTGACAGAGGAGCAGGTAGATAAACTGCGGGAAACTATGTGGGCGATGAATGCGGTGGATTGTTCCACCCACCCGGAGACTACCACAATAGAAACTACCGATGAGGACGGCAACCCGACTACCACAGAAATCACCGAAACTGTCCTCGTAATCGAACTGACCCACAAAACACCCGACGAGATGGCGGCAGATTATCATTTCACCACCCGCCAGAACACCTATCTGCAACTCCTGCAAGACCCACAGTATGAGGAACTGTGGGCAGAATTGCTCGGCGGTTTTGCACAGGGCGGTGGAGAACTTATGAACCCGGACAGCACTCGCACCCCCACAGGCACCCTGCAATGGCCGCTGCCGGTTGCGGGTACGATTACCTCGCAGTTTGGTCACCGTGTGGACCCCATCACCGGCGAGGTCAGTTCCCACACCGGCACCGACATTGCCTGTGCCGAGGGTACGCCGATTCTTGCCGCCGCAGATGGCACCGTCACCGTTGCCAACGGTCTTGACGGTTGGGGCGGCAGCTACGGCTACTACATCCAAATCGACCACGGCAGCGGACTGGAAACACTGTACGCCCACTGCTCGTCCATCTGCGTCACCACCGGTCAGCAGGTGCAGGCCGGACAGGTCATTGGTTATGTGGGTCACACCGGGCGGGTGACGGGTAATCATCTACATTTTGAAACAAGGCTTAGTGGGAGTCGCATTAACCCAATTGATTTTTTTGATATGCGCGATAACTAGTGTTACATCCTAAGCATTTTGTTCGCGTAAAATACAACTGTGCTAATTGTTTTTTTATGTGCGATAAGAGCAAAAGATGTCTTCCACAATTTATAGTAAGATGCATCTTTTATTTATGTACTATTTAATCATTCGCATGATTATTACGCCGCCGGAAATTCGTTGATTAGCTGCGCTGCATAGCAGCGAACCAGATAGGCATCCACAACATTAATTCTTCCATCGCGGTTCACATCCGCTGCTAATTGCTGGGTGCCATCCAATATTTTCAACTGTGCCGCATGGCAGCGAATCAGGTAAGCATCAACAACATTGATCTTACCGTCTGCATTCACATCTCCCAACTTGTATGGACGCTCACCTGTAAATTTCATTCCTACATTTACCTCTGTCTGTGGCGGAGGAACCGGCATCCAATCGCTCCAGACCGTCTCGTAATCGGCTTTTTCGTATTTTACACGCCACCATCCTTCCGGTACATTCCATGCATAATTTCCTTCATCGTCCGTCTTCATCGGATTCTCTTGATTATACTCAGCGGCATTCCACAACTCACCATAATCATCTGAATCAGGCTTATTATTCCAGAACGCATTACTTTCATCATAGGGAATCCAATATGCAGTAACTGTTACATCCTCCAAGCGTTCCTGTGTCTCGTTGTCATACACATAACCACTCGGATCAACAATCCACTTCATTTTGTAACTTTTTCCTTTAATTTGATTTACACGCATATCCCAGAAAAAGTCAGAACTACTCGATATCATCCCAAGCATCGCTGAAAACAAGATTGCAGGCGCACTGATTCCTATTCCTGCAACAGTTCCGACCGCTAATGGCAAAACTGTCATCATTAAGCCAAAAGTCATTTTATCTGTTGCATAATCATCTAATTTCTTGAGCGCCGCATCAATTTCCGCTTCCGACAAATTTGCATCATTTCGAAGTATCTCTGCACGAATATCAGCTACTTCTCCATCAATTTTGTACTTGTTGTAAGCCGCTCCTAAAACAATGTTTGCACCGCTGAGGGCTGATGATATTTGGTCAAATTGCAAACCGCCATCTGTAGCATCCTTGTATTTACTTTCGAGTACCATTTTGGTTATTTTGCTTCCGCCAACCTCTTTGGCCACCATGAGAAGCGTTCCATCGTCTAGCTCAGCAAGAACGGTCTCATACGGTTTACCGTCTTTCCCATTAACTAGCCCATCAATCTTCTTGACAATTTCAATGCCTTTCTCATATTTTTTTATCCATCCTGAGAGGTCGGTTCCATTTTGGTCGTCGATTACTTCAATCATCGTATCCACAACTGTATTGGCGAGCGCCTCACTGAAACCCGAAAGATCTACTGCCGCTTGGTACATTGTGGCCGTATTTTTCAACACCGTTACAGCTTGTTCAGAAGTAACGCCAACCTTATTTTGAAATTCGTTCCAATTCACTTGCTCTGTCACTTGCACTTCTGGGCGTTTTACAGTGTACTCGTAGCTGATTTTCCCCGGTACATAGTCTTTATCATCCTCTCTGAATGTTCCCTCTGCAATAAATTCATTAGTATCTGCATTATATGTTGCTTCAAGATACTTCTTGACACCATTCCGCGTGCTGGTAATATAGAATTTTTCGATTTCCTCCGCATTTGAAACTGTTGCCGTGAACTTCATTTTACGCGCAGGGTAATAAGTAATTGCCGGAATAACTCCATCGTTACCAAGTATGTCGTAAGTTTTAGTTTTGGATGTCGTGCTGTATTGGAATACCAGTCCCGTCACTTCTGGCTCCATGCTGTAATAACTGGTCAATTGTTGAGCATCAACTTTTTCACCATTTACCGTTCCTTCAGCACATACAGCGTAACTATGGTATTCTTCCGGATTTTCAATCGATAGTTCCGTTTCCCAGTTACCTGCTTTAGATGCAGTCACGGTCTTTATCAATGTCCCATCAACAGACAGATTTACCGTTGTAGACGACGGAGCAAGACCGGATACTTTAAAAGAATTTCCCGAAAAATTCTGCGGCAAATCCATCGTCAAGGCTGGGATGGTTTCATTACTAACACCAATAACTTCCCGATAGTTTGCCTTATTTTTTCGGTATGTAATGTAGGCAACACTCGTGAATCCTGCTGTACTTGCAGCTTTAACGGAAAATTTAAAATTACCAGATTGTTTATTCGTTGTAAATGTTATGACTGAACCATTTTCATCGTAGCTTGCCTCCGGGTCGTCCATCTTAACCGTACTGTCAATCAATTCCGCTCCATCTGGCAGCAAGACACAAATATTGCTTTTATCAATCTTTCCCTGCCACATAGGCTTGATTGCATAATTGATGTTTACGGTTACATAACCGTTGGCCGTAACGTTATTTGTGTCAGTAAAATAATTCGTACCACTCCTATCCAGAATATAACTTTCATCATCTTGAAATTCGCCTGCAATTTCAAAGGGTACTTTGTTCTCCATTGCATAGAGCGCCGTATTGGAGGAAGCACTTCCGTATAGTCTTACATTTTGTGAATTTTTAAATATATTATCACCAAACTGAGCTTGTCCAGCTGCAATAGCTACATCGCTTAGGTTGCTGCACTCTCTAAATGCACTATTCCCAATTTTTGTGATTGTATTTGGTAATACAATAGACTCAAGTTTGCTACATCCCGCAAAAAGACTATCTGGGATTTTCGTTGTTCCAGCTTCAAACACAATCTCTTTTAAGCCGCCCATCCCTAAAAATGGAGTATGCATCGTATCACCTATCGGAAAGTATGCATTGGCTGTTTGTAATGTTGCCGGAATTGTCAGCGCTGTAATTTTGTTGTCATTTTGGAATACGTTATATCCGATTTCTACCAAATTCTTTGGCAGGTCTACATTTACCAGATTTTCGCAATTTCGGAATGCATAGTTTCCAATTTCGGTAATACTATCCGATAAGATCACTTCGGTAATTGTACTGTTTTTATTAAACGCAGAATCTCCAATTGCCGTCACAGAGTACCCATCCAGAGTATCAGGAACCATTACAGATGTTTCATTTCCATTGTACTTGGTAATTGTTACGGTTTGGCTCGACTTGTTTACCGTATACTCAAAAAGAGGTTCTGTTTGCAAAACCACCACATTTTCTTCTTGTGGCTCTGGATTTTCTTCCACATTTGTTAACAACTCTTCGGCTGGCAGTTGTACATTTTCTTTTTCGCTTTCGTCATCGTGTAGGAACTGCGTTTCATCGCCGTTTTCCTCCGCAGATTTCGTCGAATCATCAAGCACCACATCGACAGGCGAATCGCTGACATTCTTTTCATCTTCCTGTACGCTCGATTGCGATATGTTGTCATTAGTATCTGGCATGGCGACCTCTGCTCCAGCTATCATAGACAATTGAACCGTCATACTTAGCGCCAGCAAAAAGCTGATAATTCTTTTCATTACCCTCTTTTCCTTTCTTTTCGTAAAAACAAAATGGAGCCTCCCACTCTACTGATGATGGGAGGCCCCGTGGGTAGTGCCTTACTATATCAAGTCTAACTCAAATTATGCTGCAGGGAACTCCTTAATCAACTGCGCGGCATAGCAGCGAACCAGATAGGCATCAACAACATTGATTCTTCCATCGCGGTTCACATCTGCTGCCAATTGCTGGGTGCCATCCAATGTTTTCAACTGTGCCGCATGGCAACGAATCAGGTAAGCATCAACAACATTGACTCTTCCGTCATTGTTTACATCACCTAATGTATACAGTTGAATATCATGCAATTGCACGCGATCACCAATCGTGATAGTTTCAATTTTACCGGTTTGATTTCCGCACGACACTGCCAGCTTGTATGTGCCGGGTTGGATATCACTTATTGTATAGTTGTACACTTTGGATGTATTCGACGCATCACTTTCTGTGACCTGAATGTTCGCAGAAACAGCAATTACGCTCGGATCTTTTTTCATGTCAGCAGTAATATCCGCATCGCTCGTATTTTCCGGATAGAGCCTTACCTTGGGTGTATCGCTTGTCAAAATAGAGCCCACAACCAGTGTTTCATCCGGCAATTCTTGATTTTCCTGCATCAAAACAATAGCCTGATTGCTGTTATTTCCAATAAGGTTTTCATCTTCCATTTCAGGAATCTCAATGTACAGCATATCATCCGGATTGGCCGTTGTGATTTCCGCTTGCAGATAAACCGCTTCCCCTACAGAAAGGGCCGGAACTTCGATTGTTCCGATTTCTTCGCCATCCGCCGTTTCCTTATGGATGTGCGTCGTTGTCGCCGCCGTAGCAACCTGCCCTCGGTTCACAACCTGTAAAAGCATTTCTGTATTGCCATATACATAGCCGGCTTCAAAATGTTCAATCGAAATATCCGTTCTTTTCAGCACACAAACACCTGTGTTGTTCGTCAAATCCGCATCTACGGTATCAAGAGGCGTCACTTCTACAGTAAGCTGCTCATAAGGGATTTTCTCTGGCATCGGACAATTAGCATACATAGTGTCCGTCTCGCCCGGCAGGAAGCGCAAACCTATGTCCTCGCTGTGGAGTTCCTGACTTCCGTTCAGCACGCGCACATGTACGCCGTTTGAAGTAATTGCGCCTGTATTTTTTACCGTAACCATCAGAGACAAATCATTGTTGCCTGTAAATGTCTGCTGAACATAGCTTACACTATCAACTTCCAGATCGGTTTTCATCTCCGCAGTATACAGCATCAATTCAGAATTCGCATAGTCGCCACTGGTATACAGGATTTGCAGTTCACTGTCGTTCAATATAGCATTAAAGCCATTGACTCCGGCCGCAACATCCGTCAGCTGAACCGCTTCGCCCCAGCCATAGCCATCATCAAACAAACCATATACCTGCTCGGCTTCATTTTCGTCTTGTGCTGTATAGAGGATTACGCGCGTTGCACCATTGTTTAAAACTTGACGTGTGCCGGAGGTTGCCGGCAGGTTTTCTTCATCGTAATCCTCCGGCAACGTAACTGTGGGATATTTCCAGGCTTCGTCCAATTCTACCGGCGTATTCCATATACCGCTTTCAGCATCGTAAATTGCCCCAACAGTTTGAATCTGTTGTGACAGTGTGTCGTAATCCGGTAGGTCGTCAGTATCGAATTTTGTTTGGTAATGCTGCCAAATGATTGCTATGTCTGTTCCGTCCGTATAAATCCACGGTGCAAAGCTGTTGGTTCCATCATCGCAGACAAGAACTGCGTCGCTCCATGTTCCATCTGTGCAGATGCTGTAGTAAATGCCGCTCTTATCAACAGCCTTTCTCCCTGCAACATCAGCCTGCCATACCGCCAGCAATCGCCCATCAGGCATTCTAGAAAGAGCTGGTGCCACATAGCCGTTTACTCCGACAGCAAGTGTATTGCCCGTGGCTACCATTCGCAGCGATGCCATTTGAAGATTGGGGACAAAATTTAATGCCGTTTCCTCGCTTGAACCGTTTTCCCAAACAAACTCTCCGCCTTTCCAGAAAATCATCTCTGGTGTTTCAGATATTGTCCATTCGCCAGAAAGTCCAACAAGCTGGCCCTTAGCTTTCAGTTCTGCCTTGATACTAAATTCAGACGCATTAAATGTATCCGGAATAACGCTTTCCAACTTTAGAGTTCCTTTTCCGACTGCTCCAACGGAAAAGTATCCATCCCATCCTGCGGCTATTTCAGCCGAAATAGCAATTTTCCCTTCTATTTCCTGCCCATCTTGCGGTATTAGCTTTTTCTTCACATCATCCCATTCGCCTGTAAGCGTCTGATTCAATTCAGCTTTTAATTTCGGCTTAATGTATCCCGGTACTGGTATAGTCCCCACCGAAAATGCAAAACTAGTAACCCAGTCTGCGCTTCCTTCCGCATGGATTGCCGCTCGACATTCTTTTAAACGTATGGTATTTTCGATTGTGGGTTGTCCATCTTTTTGGACTATCTCCCCAGTAGCATATCCAATTATTTGAGCTTTGGATTTAATTCCTACCTGCGAATAATGCGGCAAAATGACTCCATGACGAGTCATTTCTTTTAGAGCTTTTTCTATTTCCTTACTTTTTTTCTCACCGTCGCTGTCATTCATTCTTGATAATGCGTCCTTAAGAGTGCCTATTGCTGTAGCTTTATCAGACGTCTTATTAAAAGTGATGCCAAATACAGCCTCCACGGTTCCATCGTTTTTGATTTCTATTGTTATCGGAATTTTATCTTCGCTCATCTCATTAAAGTCAATTTTCAGAGACAGATCTTGAAGGAAAGTTAAATTTTCATTCTCAGCCTCACTCAAATTTACGGTCTCTCCTGAGCCCAAATCCAACGAAACTGTGTTTGATATGTTTGCACAAATCTTGAATGTTGTGGCTGTTTTTGTTATTGTTCCGTCCGCAGCTTTTGTATATAGAAAAACTGTCTCACCTGCCGTGAATGCACAATCTTTCCACCGAATGGTATTCATGGTGTTATTCGTCAATTCAACCTTATTGGCACCATCATAGTCCTGCTGAAGCCAAATTTGGCCGTCACCATGTCCGTTCCAGTTGATAACGGGATATAGCTCAACTATGTCCTCGGCATTGCTTCCATCTGCCGCCAGTTCATAAGCAACTTGACTTCCGTTGTACTTAAAAATCAAATTTTCATACGATTTGTATTTACCCTGACTCTTATTAAGCAACAGCATTTGTACAAACGGATTTGTAACTGTTTCTGGTTGCATAACTACCATATTGTAGTCTCCTGTATACTCAGCAGGAATTTCACATGTATAGTATCCCTCCTTTGATATTGTGATATTTCCGGTGTAGTCTTCATTCACCGCAGTTTTTACATCATCTACTGTGTAGCAAATCTTTTTCCCTGATGTGAATTCCATCCCATCAACAGTTACTTTAAATCCTGCCGGCCTGTCAATTCCATCTTCATCTGATGCGATTCGAAACATTCTTTGTTTGCTCGTCTGATAATATGCATCTTCCGTAACACTATAATTTGTTTGTTCATCTTCTATCTCAAATGGAGTTTTAACATGGTCAAATACTTTTGTTGGGGATGTAACAACCGTCACAGTCGAATCCTCAGAAATTGTTTGGTTATAATTTCTTCCCCACAAATACAACGAACCGTCTGATGCAATCGCTGCGGCCTCATTTTCACTAAAACTTGCATAGACAGCATCCTCTAGCACTACAATAGGCGTTCTTTGCGTTTCAGTCTTCCCGTTGCCGATACCACCGTCTTTATTATATCCCCACGTTAGCAAGTCATTATCTTTTGTTATCGCAAATGATCTGGCCCATGAATTTTCACCTAAACTGTTTCCTCCAAAAGATTTTACTTCACCAACAACACGAGTAATCCCTTCCACATAAGAATCTTTACCCATACCAAGAGCACCGTCAGAGTTGCGCCCCCACATATAAAGTGTTCCGTCTTTCCCTAATGCTGAACCATTTCCAGCATAAAATTTGACATCTCGAATTCCTGTCATCAGTAGTTCCGGTGATGTGTAATGATTTTGCTCTGTTCCCCAGCCAGCATTTCCAAACACATTGTATCCCCATGTATACAGTATTCCACCTTTTCGGATTGCTCCTGTGGTCGCATAGCCTAGGCTAACTGCAGTAACATCTGTCATTACTTTCGTCGGATAGTAGCAATCTGTTGTATCTCCCGTGCCGAGCTCTCCATTAGAGTTTTGCCCCCACATATACAAATCCCCGGTATCAGTTATCACTGCACCATTGCTGCTTTTTGAGCATTCTACTTCTATTACATTTTCCATAACCTTGTATGGGGAATTTCTATAGTTTTTTTTGCGCCCATCACCAAGTCCACCAGACACTCCCCATCCCCATGTATAGAGTACGCCTTCCGTTGTTACGGCTGCCATATAGCTATATACGCCCGATCCTCCGATACGAACCGAGCTAACATTGTCCATTACTTTTTGCGGGTCAATCGTTGTTGTCGTATTTCCGTTTCCAAGCTGGCCATTCCTGTTATCGCCCCAGGTATAAAGCGTACCGTTTGCATCGATTGCCGCACCATTACAATCACCAAGCGTCACCGAAACAACATCAGAGAGAACCTTTTTAGGTGTGGTTTCACCAATAGTTTTTCCCCAAACATATAGGTCACTATTTTCATCAATAACCGCTACATTTCCATCTGTAATAGAAAGTACATTTCTATCTTTCCTTACAGACATTTTGCTGGCATCATCTGTTGGTTGAACTTGATTGCTTTGAAAAAGTGCGATGTTCTCCGCAAGAGCTTGGTTTTCATTTTCTTCTGATTGCACATCATAGTCTGCCGTTTCACTTGTGGCCGTTTCCGTTGTTGCAATATTTTCGTTTGCTACTTCATGGTCACCGACTTTTTCGATTTCCTCTGCATAAACAGGCAGCAGTAAACTTCCTGTTAGGCAAATTGCAATAAAAAGACTTGTCAACCTTTTTACCATGATTCTCCTCCTTTTACTTCCTCATACAAACAAAAAGGTGCCCCCCACTGTATATGCAATGGGAGGCACCGTGGGCTCAGTGCTTATTTCATATTGCCTTTACGCTTTTTCAAGACTGTAATTGCCAAGCCCAGCCCAGCAGCAAGGCAAATCACAACAAGCAATGCAGGGTGGCTGTTGTCACTTGTCTGCGGAATTACAGACGCCTTTACGGTCTGTTTCGTTTCTTCCTTCGTCACCTGTGTATTACTGTTCGACGAAGAAGAAATATTGTTTTCGTTTCCGGATGCCGCATTACTATTATCACCGGACGCATTCTGAATTTTGTTCCAACTGATGGCCACAGGGGAAAGGCCGTTTACCTTTACGCTGATACCGTCATTCTTTTTCTCTGTGCCTGCTGTCTCGATTTCTCCAACTGTATGACCATTCATAGCCTTGGTGAAGATGTGCGATGCAGTAAAGTTGAAGTCGTTACCATTTGTAGATGCCGGGTAGGGAATCACAAATGTCAGACCGTCCTTCGGGAATGCTTCTGCACTCACTTCTACCCACTGGCCATTTGCTACAATCCACAGTTTCACATCGTACAGTTTCGTGTTTGCATCAGTTGCGCCACTCATTTTGCTCATCATGGCCGCTTTCATTGCTGCAACATCTGCATAAGTAAGACCGTTCGGCACAGTCGCAACATTTTCGTTAATAGTCACAACCTGCTGTTCAGAGAGCTTTTCTGCATAAATTATAGAGAGCTTGATTGTTCCTGTAGTTGCTGCAAAGTTACCTTTGTATTCTTCTGCCGGGGTAAAGACCCATGTGTAATCACTCTGGCTCGACACAAAATCCGTGTCTTTTACCCATGCAAACGTGCCCTTGATTTTCTCACCGTTAAAGGTAACATCTGCACGCAGACTGTCTGCTACATCCTGCTCATTTGTGATAATCTGATAAATTGGCTGATTCCAGACTGTAGTCAGGTTTTCAATGTTCAGCGTTGCGGGTACAATTTTAAACGAAACTTCTGCGTTGCCAGCGTAGTTACCAATAAAGGCAATCTTACCAACGGCAGGGGATTCAGCTACATTAACATTCTTCTCGTAAGCAACCGCGTAATCTTTGTTCTCTTCCAGTACAAAGTCACCGTCTTTAACCGTCAGCTTCGGCAGAATCGGATTTCCCGTGTATGTCTGGTCGACGATTTCTTCAACTTTTACAGTTTCCGAAATATCCTTGGCCTTGATGGTAAACGTAGTCTCTGCCGTTCCCTTATAGTTGCCTACAAAAGTAATTGCAACGCGAGCTGTTCCAACATCCTTATTGTCACTGCACGAAATGGTATAGTCCTTACCTTCAATCAGCAATTTTTCATTCAAGGCAACCTTTAAGCTGGGAGTAATCTCAACGCCTGTATAGGTCTGATCTTCAATTGCCGCAATGGAAGCTTTGCTTGCATCTGCGGGCTCAATCTCAAAGTTTGCCGTTGCGCTGCCAGCATAGTTTCCTTTAAATTCAATCGTAATCGTTGCCGTTCCAGCGTCTTTATTGTTGGCATAGGTCGCTGTATAGTCCTTGCCCTCAACCAAAGCCACATCGCTATCCGTAACGGTGAATGTCGGTTTGCGTTCACTGCCGTTGTATGTTTGAACATCAATCTTAGAAACTGCTGCTTTTCCAGTCAGATTTTTCGGCTGGATAGCAAACTGTTTCGTTGCCGTACCTGCATAGTTTTTATCCGTGAGTTCAATGCGGACTTCTGCCGTACCTGCGTTTGTGTTATCGCTGTACACTGCACTGTACGCTGTCATTTCCTTGCCATCAGCCTTTACAACAAGGGTCGGCTCCTGCGGTTCACCATTGTATGTGCAATCTGCAACCTCAATTTCCGGTGTTACAGTTTTCTTGGCCACCACAACTGTGCAGTTTGCAGAACCTGCTGCATAATCTGCTGTTTCGCCTACATTTGCCGTAATAACTGCATTGCCCGCACCAACAATTGTAACAACGCCTGTTGCACTGTCTACCTTAACCACATTCTCATCGCTGCTGGTATAAGTAATATCGCCATCACTCGTAGTCGAAGCCGTCAGCGTGAAATCTTCATCGCCGTAAGTCTTCTCGATAGCAGTATCAAACTTGATTTCAGAAACCAGTTTATTAACGACTTTCAGTGTGGCATTCGCATAGGCAATTGTATAGTTGCCGTTGCTTTCTGGGCCGCTGATAAGAATCGGGTACTCGTTTTCTTCGGCTGTCGATGCATTCTCAACACGCATTGTAATGTCAGCAATCACGTCATCGCCATAAAGCCCTTCAACCTTATAATCCACATTCACCTGCGGTTTATTGAAGTCCGGAACAGCAGCACCTACACGGATTGTGCGATCCAATGCTGTAACGGAGGCTTTGGCTTTTCCAATTGTCCAATCCTGTGTATCTTGGTAGCTACCAACAAGCGTGTAGTTACTGCTGTCTGCTTCCAAAATCGCTTTAGCCGTATACTTACCTGCGTTTGTTGCTTCGTTGCCAGTCAGTTCTTTCACTACAACATGCTCAGGAATATTTACTACTTCTGCCTTGTAAGGCTGCGCATTGTAAACCGCGTTTTCAGGGATCTTCCACGTAATTGCAGACACATTAATCGCAGCAGGCTCAATGGTGAACTCAGCTTTTGCTTGACCGGAATAGTTCCCTTTCATTGTAACAGTAACAGTTGCCTTACCAGCATTGATATTATTCGCATACGCTACATCATAAGAATCCGCGTCAAAAGTAGTATCACCGACTTTTACAGTAACCACCGGCTTCTTTTCGGTACCATCATAAATAATTGCATCAGTGCTAATTACGATACTCGGATTTACCGCCTTGGGCGTCACCGTAAGTGTATAACGCGCAGACGCCTCAGCATAATCCGTGGTTGCCGCCGCAGTAGCGGTAACAACTACCGTTCCTGCGCCAATAATTGTTACAGTACCGGTCTTCGGATCAACAACAGCAACATCAGAATCACTGCTGCTATAAGTGACCTCGCCATCGCCTTGATCGTGCTTGGCCTTTACCGCGAAATCTTCGCTACCATAAACCACCGTCTTTTCGGTTTCATCAAAGGCAATACTCTGCGGTTCCTTTTCAACTACATACAGTGTGCCAGCTTCATAGCGAATCGTATAGTTATTGCCTGCGGATGCACCGGCAAATGTGATTGAATAGTTGCCTGCTGCGGTAATATCCGCATTGCAAGTTGCCGTAGGTTCTTTCGTGAGTTCATCGCCGTTCAACAAGCCCGTAACTGTATATGTAAACTCCGGTGCTTTCGTATTGATTCGAACCGTTTTGTTGTCAGCTTTAATCGTAACTGCTGCGGGCTGAATTTCCCACTTAGCAGACACGCTGGTAGCACTAAGGGTATAGTTATCATCGTCTTTTAAGGAAAGCTCAGCCTTGGCTTCATATTGTCCCGCATCCACGGCTTTATCGCCCGTGAGTTCTGCACTTACCAAGTCTTCTGGCAGCCCCGTAAGCAAAACGCTCTGTTCTTTACCGGTATACGTCTTAGGGGCGCCTACATTCCACGCGACGGAGGAAATATCTACTACAGCCTTTTCAATCGTGAAATCTGCTGTAGTCTCCACCATTTCATAGTTATCCGTTGCCGGGAAGATTGCCTTGACGGTATAATTTCCTGCATTTGCCGGAACATTTTCCGTATAGGTACTGTCATCAGCGCCTTTCATTTTATAAACAATTTTCGCAGTACCGGCATTCGTCTCACTCTTGGCTACAGGTGTTTTTGCGGCCTGTCCGTAAATCCAGTTCTCAATTTCAACAGTAGCTACACCTTTTGCCTTATTAACTGTCAAAGCAGCCGTTGCAGAGACTTCCGTATTATAGTTGTTATCTTTTGCCTTGGTTGCCGTGATTTCCGTCTGGCCTGCACCCATAATAGTAATCTTGCCAGTTTCATCAATCATAGCCACATTTTGATTGCTACTGCTCCAAGAAACCGTACCCGTACCATTGCCACCAGAAACATTAAGCTGCAGGGTGCCACTTTCCGTATAGGTAACACCCCCCGCTGGGATGCCAACAATAGTAAGGTCATCTGTTTGTGCAATCGGCAGGATCTTATAATCAGCATTCTTCTCGCCAGTATAGTTGCCTTGGAAGCGGATAGTTGCCTTTTGATTTCCAGCTTCTGTTGCTGGTGCCTCGACTACATAGTCGACTCCTTCCGAAAGGACTTTGCCTCCATCCTTAACACTGACAACAGGATTGCCTGGATTTCCTGTATAAGCAATATCGCTTGACTCAACGGCGCAATCGGCACCAGACTTAGGTGCAATTATAAACTTTCCAATATAGCTGCCGTAATAGTTGTCACTGGAATCTTTTGCAGTAATCGTATACTCAGCACTATCGCCTGCATTCACGTTATTGTTATACACAACGTCATATTCATCCGCAGATACGATTGTTCCATTGACTTTAACTGTCGTTACTGTAGGCACAATTGCATTTCCCGAATAGGTATACTCACTCTGATCCAGTTCAACAACTGCATCCGCAAGATTCTGTCGGCTATCTGCAACATTGATTGAAGCCGACTTTTGTGCAAAAGGCAACGACTCCAAATTTGAGTCATAGAAAACGAAGTCGCTACGATCTTTTTCTACATTGAAGGAAACTGTTCCACCTCGCGCAGATAAGACTTTGAATTTGTATGTACCGATCAATCCACCTTGCTCGATTGGGTCCAACTGATCATATATAAATTGGATATAGCGTGTGCCGCCATCTTCAAACTGAGGATTCGTTGTTGCGCTACTAAGAATTGCTCCCGCCAGACACTCTTTGTATTGATGAGCTCCCTGAGCGCCATTGACGTATTGGTTAATATTTTCTACCAAATCGTTGTCATAGGATACCAGAAACTCCATCATAGACGCGCCCGTACCAGATGCAAGGTACATATTGAGCTGAATCACATCATCTTTTTTCACAAACGAATTTGCATTCAGTGCATTTCCATCCTCATCCAGCACCTCAAAGTAGACCGTCGGCTCTGCATTATCTGCATACACGGTCACTACCGGAAACATGTTCAGCAACAGAGAAAGGGACAGCAACATTCCCAGCACTCTGTCTATCAGCTGCCTACTCACACTACGCATAATTTCATACTCCTGTTCTAATTTTTCTTATGTAAAAGCAAATATGCCAGAATAAAGAAAGTCAGCAGAACCAGCACTATGCCAGCAAAACCCATCCTATATAGTATCGTGTTGTTATTTTCTGATACCTGCACTATACTGTTCTGCTTTGTTTTTCCTTGATTGGATGCTACAGATTCCGCAGAGTATTCTTGCGCATCGTTTTCAACCGTCACAATACATGTAGCATTTTTTGTTCCGTCTTCATTTGTTACGGTAATCACTGCTGTTCCGCTCTGATGCGCTTCTATCTTTCCATCAGAAATCGTCGCCACTGCCGCATTACTTGTCTCCCACAGAAGATTTTCATAATTGTTATTCTCAACAACTAGCGTCGCTTCGGTTCCTGTTGTCATCTTTTGTTTATTTTCCTTTAGACTTATACCGTTGTTTGTTCCTTCTTGATTATCTTCATCATTTTGGAGTGGTTCTTTTGAACTTATAAATGCTTTGCTCACATTCGTCTCCATCATTTCCATATCTGGACTTTCAAAAATCAAGCCATCACCTTTTTCAACGTCAACTGAAGGTGTTTCATCTGTATCTGATATAAAGGTACATACAATCCAGTCTCCTGCACTCTCTACCGGCGTAAGACTTTCCCACACAAAAAAGATATGCCCCGGTATCTCACCATTCACCGTCGGACCGCCCACAAGGAAAGTTCCCGTTTCAATGTTTACAAGTTGTAAATGTGTTTCGTCATAAATCACTTCAAACTGTGCCATTGCCACTGGCAAATCCGCATCCACTTCGACTGTCACATTAAAAGGTGTTCCGTTTTCAATTGTATCTGGTAATTTTATAGATAAATCTGTGCGTCTTGTTTCTTCTGCTTTTGCATTCATTACTAGCACGAAAGCAAAAACAGAAGCAAACAAGAGACATCGTAAAAAGCGGAGCTTTTTTTGTCCGACTAAGCTGATTCCCATACAATCAATTCCCTAGAGTTGTAATAATGGACACATTCCACTTGTTTGTAAAATATGTACTCCTATACATATTGAGTATAGCACTTTCTTTGGATATACGCAAGTGCGTATACGCATCTGCATAGATTTTTGTACTATCGTAGCGGGGTGATTTTTTCGCTATGACAGTAAAAGACGCTGTCGCCGCAAGATTCCAGCAACTATGTGACCAACGCGGAATCCGACCCAATGAACTGGCCAACCGCGCTGGGGTTACTCCGTCTACGGTCTACAGCATGCTTGACTCTTCGAGGCGCCAAATTTCCATCACTACAATAAAGAAGCTCTGTGATGGCTTAGATATCACTTTGGGAGATTTTTTCTCTTGTCGAATTTTTGATGAACTTGAGCAGGAAATTAGATAAACTAGATATGTAAAGATAACCAGAATGGTCTACTGAAAGAGTTTTTGTTATTAGCTCAAATCGAATTACACTTGTTGTGATACGTTGAACACCTTTGAATCCACTGTATAAGATGCACAAAAGTAAGGGTAGAAATATATATAATGCGCTATTTCTCAAAAAGCTGACGATGTTTTCTTTACATTTTGTCGAATATCCGTTATAATTAATATGTTAAATATTAGAAGAGAAATGCAAAAATTTCTGAGGTTCTGACATTCTAAATAAATATAAAGGAGGTCAAAATGTCTGCAATCTGAGCGGCTTTTGTTGTTACCCTTATTGCAAAAGGCGTTTTTTGCTGTCCGATAGGGTACGGCCGTTACTGTAAAAATAAAAGGAGTTAGGGTTTATCCCAATAATCAGATTGTAGAAGAGCTGTTGTAGAGTTGTCTTTGCCTTACATAAAAGAACGTATAATAGTCCTGGCGCGGAGTGTACATCATCAGTGTGCTCCGTTAGGTTAATATTGTTTTTTCTGTGTAAGGATTGTGTACTCTTTCGGCAGCATACGAGTCGGAAAAAAGCCGATTTATTCCTCTTTTCTTTGATAAACATAGAGGCCGGAGCAGCTAGATTGGTATGTAGTTACCTACACTAGCTGCTTCGGCTTTTTGCTTTAAGCCAAGGAAAGGAGGTGTCAGCATGGCCCGAATAGACCCTCAAAGCTTTATATATGCTGTAGGTCAAAATATTTTAAAGTTCCGTATTCAAAAAGGACTATCACAGGATGATCTCGCAGGACGGACCAAAATTGACCGTGCTGTCATCTCTAAGTACGAAAACGGTACACAAGTTATGCGTATAGACCGGCTGGATCAGCTTGCAAAAGCATTAGAAGTATCTCCGTGTGATTTGGTAGATACTTGCCCTGCAGAACCTGATGCGTTATTTACGAAGATAAGTCAGCAATTGAAAGAACTTCCACCAAACGACCAACAAATGATTCGTCAAACGATTGCTAACACGGCAAGCAATCTTATAAACTACGTTAAAACACATAATCAGCACTAATACTTAGTTCTTACTCAATCATTGATTTTACAAACTTATCGCGGCAGTCCCCTTGGCTAACAAAGGGGCTGTCGCTTTTTTAATTACTAAATTGTGAGATAAACATCACGCAAGTGTGTTAATAACATCACCACAAGCAGATTGCCTTTATGCTATCATCTTATTATCAGATTTGAGATTATGGAAGGGGGCGAGTGTTCTTTTATGCGAATAGAAACTGAGAAAATAATTACCGCAGTTGGCGGTAATATTTATAAACTTCGCAAGCAACATGGGTTATCGCAAACAGCACTCGCCTTGGAATTAGAGAGTGATCCCAGTGTTGTTTCTAAATATGAAAGGGGTACCCGCGAAATGGGAATCGGGGTGCTCTACCGTATTGCCAGCTATTTTGATGTGCCGGTTGATACACTTTTTCAGACAGATGATTGTCATTCAAATTCCGATGATGCTTCGCGCTTATTTGAATCGCTCAATAGAGAAGGCCAAGAAACCGCCCTGAGAATTCTAAAGACATTGGCTGAAACGCCAAGTTTAGTAAAAGCCAAAAATAGGAAGAAAACGCCCTAAACTTCATTAAAAGTTGGGCGTTTTCTTCACAGACAAATTTTCGCACTTCTGATACCATAAAAGTGTCCCCAAGATATAAATAATCTGGGAACATAGCGCATAACTAATGTTGCTTTTTACATCTCTGCGCTAAGCACCTTGACAACCGAATACCCAGCATAACAGGTACGTTACTTTCCCAGCAAGCCCCAGTGGGCGGTCCGGCAAACCAGAATTGCGGTGGGAAAGACCATAATGATACGCCAGCGGCCTCCAGCGTCAGAGGGGGTGACCGAGCCGGAGTTGTAA
>ERZ779705.1055-NODE-1055-length-20243-cov-3.731028_pt1 | contig 20243 bp, 17 predicted proteins | sample MGYA00511385_ERZ779705 | MGnify/ENA primary metagenome ERZ779705 (study PRJEB29588, sample SAMEA2145301) | human gut metagenome | biome: human gut; feature: human-associated habitat; material: faeces | place: Denmark | collected 2008/2010 ... | reverse complement strand
TAGCAGGACTGTGCAGCACCTGCTCAGCGTTAACCAGGCTCATGCCGCGCTCACTGCGGGTAACAACAACATTTTTGATATGGAATTTTTCGCGTGCAGCCTGCGCCATGCTGACAACGGCTTCATCAGAGTTTTCACGCTGACAGCCTGCAGCCTCACACATTTCCTTTAAATTAGGCGTAATAAAATCACAGCCGTCATACTTGGACCAGTCTGCTCCCTTAGGATCAATCAACACCGGTATATCATAGGCCTTGCCCTGAGCAATCACCCATTGGCAAAAATCATCCGAGCAGACACCCTTGGCATAATCGGAAACAATAATTCCATCCAGGCCTTCATCAAGCAGTCCTGCCAGCCAATGACGCAGCTCAACGATTTCATCAGGGAACAAATCGCCGGTTTCTTCAAAATCAAGTCGCAGCATCTGCTGATTACCGCCCAAAACACGCAACTTGGTAATGGTCTTGCGGCGTTTGCTTTTCACCAGCCCATGATGATTGATGCCTGCATCATCCATCAGCTTTTCCAGCAGCAGACGGTTTTCATCATCACCTGTCACACCGCCCATAAAAACCTGACATTCCAGATGCGCCAGATTGGCAGCAACGTTTGCTGCACCGCCCAGCACGGAATTTATCTTTGTAATACGTGTTACCGGTACAGGTGCTTCCGGAGAAATGCGTTTAACCTCACCCTGAAAATATCTGTCCAGCATCACATCGCCGATAACAGCAATGCGTACATTCTTAATCTGTTCCGCTAAAAAAGTTGTTACAGCTAAATCAGCCAAATTATTCACCATCCACCAGCTCACATAAAATGTGGCCTATCAAAATATGCATTTCCTGCGCACGGGCAGTAACCTTCGCCGGCACAGCAATGCACTCGTCGCACAGCAGCTTCATTTTACCGCCGCCCTCAGCCGTCATGCCTACGCAGAAAACACCCATGCTCTTGGCCAGCTCAACAGCTTCCACAACATTAGCGCTGTTGCCGCTTGTGGAAATGCCTACCAGCACATCGCCCGGACGTGCGAGTGCCTGCACCTGACGTACGAAAACCTTATCATAGCCGTAATCGTTGCCGACAGCAGTCAGAATGGAGGTATCTACCGTCAGTGCGATAGCAGGCAGACCGGCGCGTTCCTTTTGAAAGCGGCCTACAAACTCGGCAGCCAGATGCTGGCTGTCAGCGGCGCTGCCGCCGTTGCCGCAGAACAAAACCTTCTTGCCATTGGCCAACGCCTTTTTTACTTCTACAGCAATGCGCTCAATCTGTGCCAGAATATCGCTGTTCATCACAGCATTTGCCACCTGCAGATGGTCTAGAAAGCGTTGCTTAATAATCTCTTTCATTTTCTACCTCATTACCAGTTTACAAAATCAAATTTAGCTTCAAAAGCACTGTCTTTATTATCAGTATCTTTATGCTTGTAAATCAAGGAAAGCTGCCAGCAGCAGAACTTATGCGTCCAGCTGTATCTTGTTTCATAATTTTTCTTTTGGTCCAAATCATAGCGGTTGACAATGGTAAAGCTGTTTTTGTCATCCATAATATATTGCAGGCCATTGCGAAGCTCTTTGGCCATATCAGGCTGATCGTAGGTAAATACATCTGTCGTAAAATCTTCACGATAATAACCAACCCAGGTATTCCAATGCGGACTGATTTTCTGGGCTAAGGTTGCATAATAAACATTAGTGGATTCTACAGAATCATCTGCGCTCTCGCGTGTCCACTTCTTACCGATTGTCAAATCTAAAGAGGTTTTTTTACTGTTGAACAGATAAATGCGGTCATGGTTAAGGAAGGCACCATATTCTGTATGCCAGCTCTTACGTCCGGTATCATCATTTTTCCACAGACCACGTTCAAAGTAAGCACTGTAGGATAAGGGCAAACCTGGTGCAATATGATGATTTTTATAATCAAAGCGGATATTGTTCTGCTTCTCTACCCATTCATCATCATCCTCATACCAACCGTTTTCATAGGTAACCTTAAAGTTACGCTCGTTGTGCTCCAAGCCGTAAACAGGCTTATAGCCGGCCTTGCTGTAATAATTCAAATCGGCATAAATTGTGTCCTTATCTCCTAACGGACGTTCATACGAAAGATTGACATAGGTACCCTTGTCGCTGTCCTTAAAGCCGATATGTGGCAGAATACGTTCCTTGGATTTTTCCGTCAGGCTGTTTTCCCAATAATCACGGGAATAGATATGCTTGCCGCGTACAAAAACCTTTACGTCGCGCGCTACCATTTTATCATGAGGATAAATTTCAAAGGTCTTTGCCTTGATTTCAAGACATTTAGGATGCTTTACTGCCGGACAACGGCTCGTAGAACCTCCCTCATCAAGAACCATCTTATCAGGATAAATTTCGGCATGAGGCGCAGCAAAGAAATCTTTGCCGTTCTTACCGGTCAATTTTTTCATTTCACCGGTTTTATTGTTAAAGTTATAATGGCCCCAGGCAGCCTGTGTTTCGCTGGCACCCTCTACCAGCTTGCCACCCTCCAGCAGCCAGATATCGCCGGTTTTCATATTACCCTTGACCTGCGTTGTATAAATATCCTGACCGTTCTGCGATACCTTGATATTGCCCTCGGCATGAAAATCACCGCTGACAGTATCATATTCGGCATGTTCACCGGTCAGACGAATCGGCAGCCCCTGCTGCTTTTCTGTATCCAGCTTTTCACGATGCGGTACCGCTGTATTAGGTTCATCAACAGTTACCGGGCTTAGCATACTGTCACTATTGCTGTTGCTGAACTGCTCAGCATAAACAGGCAGGCACATGCCAAGTGCCAAAGCTGTAGCTATAAAAGTCTTATGCATATAAAAAACTCCTTTTTTCTATACTGATGAAGAAAAAATTTCATAGTAATCCACTTAACATTATACCATAAAAAAAGCAAAAGCTCACTCGAAAGAGTGAGCTTTTCACGTATAATTTTCGATTTTATTCCTGATATACAACGCCTTGCAGAGAAGTATCTTCAGCAGTCTGTACAAATGTTTCACAGCCAACCGGAATAGTTACGCTGTTACCCTTGACAAAAGCACCGCCAACCAGGCCCACAGGACCAAGGATAATCATACCGCCGATAGCAGCTCCGGCTGCACCGGCAATGCTTTCAGCCTTTTGTTTAGCAAGCTCGCCTACAGTAACGGGAATCTTGGTTCCGTCTACGCCATAGATATAGGTAAAGTCAATATCAATGCGGCCATCCTTACCGAAAATACCGGGCTGAACAACCTTCTTAACCTCACCAACACCGGTTGCACCCTTCGGCAGTACCAGTACGTCATTTACATACAGGTTATCCGCTGCCTTAAAATGAACTACATCACCCTTACGGCTCATTTTAGTGCTCAGCTCAGAGGTAAAAGCAATTTTAAAAACAGAATCCTTCGGAAGCACAACCTGCTGTACAGGCACATTTCCGTCAGTATAAGAAGCGAGCTTCAGCAGACTTTCCAGACGACCGCTCAAAGAACCAGTCTGGTTCTGACCATAAAGCAGCTTTTCCGTGGCTTCAATACGGTTTTTGGCAGCGCCGCCAGACATGCTTTCGTTCATTTTCCATTCTACCACATTCAGCTTAGTAGCAAAGGAAGCTTCACCGTTATCAGGAGTACCCTCAAGATAATCGTACATATTGTCAACGCGGTTTATAATAGCATCGCTGGTAATAGTTCCGTAAACATCATCTTCCAGACTATCCATACGCTGCAGCAAGGAACCGCTCTGCTCCGTGCCATAGAGCATTTTTTCCATAGCGCCGATTTTATCTGCCATCGGGACAGCAGAATCAGCAGCAAAACCTGGAATTACTGTAGTAAAGCAAAAGATAAAGGTCAACAATAAAGTTGCAAGCTGTTTTTTCAATTTTCTTACCTCCAATCAGAGCTATATATTTTCATTATAGCATGTTTTACCTAAAAAAAACAGAGGTTCTATTCTGAACCTCTGCTTTATCCAATGTAAAATTTGTACAGATTGTTACTATAAATAATATTGCAGACAGCTTTTGTACCTATATTACAAACCAAACAAGTAATTTTTTATTTTTTGTAGCTGTCAACAGCAGACTTAACAGCAGCCTTCATTTCATCCATTTTAGCAAAGCGACGACGATGCTGTGCTCTTTTGGACGGCTTCAGCTCTTCCATAGATTTGCGGTGTTCCGCGGTCGGCATAATATAGAAGCGACGATCTGAGCAGATAACACCCTCGCACTCCTGCCAGAAAGCACCGAAATCAGTCTTCAGCTTACGATCTACACGTACATGGTTCATCGCGTAATAGCCGTCATTGGTAACAGCGAAAATATTTTCAACGCCTATAGCCTTAGCAAAACAACGCAGACCATAGAACATCAGGTTTTTGGTACGATAGCCGAAGAAAGCCTTCGTCATGCCCTTAATCAGCTCATTACCGTTCTGCGGTCCCTGCAGGGCACCAATATAAATAACATTCTTGCCGTCTGTTTTATTCTTTGCCAGCCAGAACATGATTTGGTATAAAGGCTCGCCCTCATAGAATAAAGCCAAAGACATGCAGCCTTCCTTGCGTTGGCCGGCATGAAACCACAGCTGCAGCGTCAACGGTCTGTCATCGTAGGAATCCTCCCACAGCTGCACCATTTCACCCTTGCTATACAATTTATCCATCAGCTCCGGCTTGAACAGCTCTTCCATAATCAGCAGATGATTCTGCACCAGCTCTACACGTTCATCCCAAGTTGAGCCTTTATAAAAAAACGCTCTGGTAGTCTGTTCCAAAAGCGCAGGTGCTCCCTGCAGCCATGCCTGACGATTGCTGTTTGCATCAAAAAATTTCAGCAAGCCTTCTATCGAGTTGCTATGCATAGCACAACGCGCACGGAAAACGACATAGCGCTTCATTTCCTTCAAAATATGTGTCTGATATAAGCTTTTGCCGACATATTCTAAAATATTCTTTTCCATCAGTTACCTCTAGAAATATTATAATTATCTATATTATAGCATAGTTAGTGCAATTTTGCTAATCATGAAAAGTAAAGAGAACACCGCAACCTGCGCCAAACAAATATAACGCAATAGGTGTTCTCTTATATTTTGCTTCTCAAATCCTTATAAAAACATTAATTATAATATTATCAGCAATTTTATTTAATTCTTTCTCATATGCTCTTCGAGATACTGACCGACAATTTTAACGGCACAGTAATCACCGCACATGGAGCAAGCCTCATCATCGGATTTGTTCTTGCGGCAGCGATATTCCTTAGCCTTTACCGGGTCGATAGCCAGATCAAGCTGAGCAGGCCAATCCAGAACCTTACGTGCTCTTGCCATCTTCAGGTCCCACTCCCATGCCTGCTTGTTGCCGTTAGCCAAATCAGCGGCATGCGCAGCGATACGGGTAGCGATTACGCCCTCGCGTACATCATTTAAGTCAGGCAGGCCCAAATGCTCGGCCGGAGTTACGTAGCATAGGAAGTTAGCACCACTGACAGCAGCAAGAGTGCCGCCGATAGCACTGGTAATATGGTCATAGCCGGGAGCAACATCTGTTACAAGAGGTCCGAGCACATAGAACGGTGCGCCGTGGCACAGGCGTTTTTGCAGCTGCATATTCGCAGCAATCTGGTTGTAGGGCACGTGGCCGGGGCCTTCTACCATAACCTGTACCCCCTTATCCCAAGCGCGCTGTGTCAATTCACCCAGGTTCAGCAGCTCCTGAATCTGCGCTCTGTCGGTAGCATCAGCAATGCATCCGGGACGCAGGCCATCGCCAAGGCTGATAGTTACATCATATTCGGCACAAATATCAAGAATTTCATCATAGTATTCATACAGAGGATTCTCTGCGTCATTGTGCAGCATCCAGCCGGTGATAAAGCTGCCGCCGCGGCTGACAACATCCATCTCACGGCCTTCGTCAATGAGTGCTTTCAGCACATTTTTGTTAATGCCGCAATGAATGGTCATGAAGTCGGCGCCATCTGCAGCCTGTTGGCGGATAACATCGAAAATATCTTCCTTAGTCATCTCAACCACTGCGCCACGCTTCTTAATGGTTTCTACAGTTACCTGATACATAGGCACAGTGCCAACCATTACGGTAGATGCAGCAATAATTGCCTGACGGGAAGCGCTGATATTGTTGCCGGTGGAAAGATCCATAACAGAATCCGCGCCTGCATCAATAGCAGCCTGCAGCTTTGCCAGCTCCGGTTCCGGATCAGGATAGCTGCTGGAGGTGCCGATGTTAGCGTTAACCTTTACGGTAAGGCCGGTACCAACACCGCGCGGAATAATATTTTTATGATTGATGTTGCAGGGAATGGCGATAGTACCGTTTGCTACGCCTTCGCGAATAAACTCCGCAGTTACATGCTCCTGCTCTGCTACAATTTTCATTGCTTCGGTAATCACACCTTGGCGTGCCAATTGCATTTGTGTTGCCATAATTTTTCCTCCTTATAATTAAAAGACCGCTTTCCTGTCGGAAAGCGGTTGAATTGTCTTTTTGCAGAAATCAGCTCGCTTTCCTACGCTGGTTTTAACCAGATTCAGGTTCAAAGGGTCGGATGTAAGTCCTCTCAGCAAATTGCGCCCCTAGCGGTTGCGTTGTTTTGTTTACATGCTTACTTTAACATGAATAACATCATTTTGCAAGCATACAAACCGAAACTTTTCTGTAACCTACGTTACAAAACAGCTTAAAAAATTGTATACATAAAAAATCTTTACAAAAACACTTGACTCTAAAAGCAGGCATGTTATAATCATCTACAAATCACATTACGCAACGCAATGATGGAGAAGCAATGTGCAGGTCTTTTCAGAAAGCTGGCGGTTGATGCAAGGCAGCAGCGAAGCACACTAGTTCCGCTCCGAAGCGGCAAATGACGAATTTGACGGGTGCGCCCGATACAGCGTTCAAAGTTGGCCATAGGCAAATTGGGTGGCACCGCGAGCAGTCCTCGTCCCAAGATAGGGATGATGGGCTTATTTTTTTTGGTGAAGCAATTATGCAATGGCAATTTGGGTGGTACCGCGAGATAAAGGCAAGCTCGTCCCAAAGGGATGTGCTTGCCTTATTTATTTTCAGGAAGAAGGAAAGAATACATGAAAAGAGCATATAACTTTAACGCCGGTCCTTCCGCTATGCCGCTCGAGGTACTGTTGGAAGCGCAGGAAGAATTCTTAAACTATCAAAACACCGGCATGAGCATCATTGAAATGAGCCATCGCAGTAGTGAATACGCTGCCATGCATGCAGAAACAAAACAGCTGCTACGTGAGCTGATGGAAATCCCCGAGGATTACGAGATTATGTTTATCCAAGGCGGCGGCAGCACCCAGTTTTTAATGACAGCTGCCAATTTCCACACTAAAAAATACGCCGCTTATGTCAACACCGGCGTCTGGGCCAAAAAGGCTATGGCAGAAGGAAAATTCTACGGCGAGGTTTATGAGGCCGCTAGCAGCGCTGATAAGAACCACAGCTACATTCCACAGGAATTCACGCTCCGCCCCGATACTTCTTATGTACACCTCACTGCCAACAACACGATTTACGGCACCGAATACAAGGATTTCCCCAAGTTTGATGTTCCCGTTATCTGCGATATGTCCAGCGACATCCTCTCGCGCAAGGTGAACGTCAAGGATTTTGATCTTATCTACGCAGGAGCGCAAAAGAATCTTGGTCCTGCAGGCGTAGTCATCGTCATCGCCAAGAAAAGCTTTTTGGCAACAGCGCGTGAGGAGCTGCCTACTATGCTGAAGTACAGCACCTTTGCCAATAACGATTCTTTGTACAATACACCGCCTGTCTTTGCCATTTATATGGTTAACAAAACTCTGCACTGGATTAAAAAGAAGGGTGGCGTAAACGCTATTGCCAAGAATAATGCAGCAAAAGCTAAGCTCATCTATGACGTTATCGACAACAGCAACGGTTTTTACAAGGGCCATGCTGCTCCCGAAGCTCGCAGCAATATGAACATTACCTTCAATCTGGCTACGCCGGAAATGGAGAAGGATTTCGTAGCTAAGGGCAAGGCTGCCGGCTTTGTCGGTATCGGCGGTCATCGTCTTGTCGGCGGCTGTCGCGCCAGTGCCTATAATGCAGTGCCGCTGGAGGCCTGCAAGGCGTTGGCGGAGTTTATGGAAGAATATATGAAGGAAAACAAATAACAGGAGGATAAATCACCATGAAAATTTTTGTCAGCAACGATATCAGCGAAAAAGGCGTAGCTCTGCTGCGCGAACACTTTGATGTAGATGTAATGCCCAACATGAAGCCGGAGGAGCTTATTAAGGTTATCAACAATTACGATGGTCTGGTAACCCGCAGCATGACCAAGGTCACCAAGGAGGTTATCGAAGCCTCCACTCGCCTGAAGGTTATCGGCCGCGCCGGCGTTGGCGTTGACAACATCGATATTCCTGCCGCTACCGCTAAAGGCATCGTCGTACTCAACACCCCGGAAGGCAACACCATGGCAGCTACCGAGCACACCGTTGCTATGATGATGGCTATGACTCGTCACATTCCGCAAGCCCATCAATCCATTCAGGAAGGCAAATGGGATCGCAAATCCTTTGACGGCATTCAGGTACAGGGCAAAACCCTTGGCATCATCGGCGGCAGCCGTGTCGCCAAACGTATGCAGGCTATGGAAATGACCACCATTGGTTACGATCCTTATATTACCGAAGAACGTGCGCATCAGGTTGGCGTTGAGCTGGTTGATTTTGACACTCTGCTGGCTAAATCCGATTACATCACCATCCACACTCCGCTCACCAAAGAAACCGAAAAAATGCTGAACGCCGAAGCTATTGCCAAAATGAAGGACGGCGTGCGCATTGTCAACTGCGCCCGCGGCGGTTGCATGGATCCCGAAGCTATTGCCGAAGGCGTTAAATCCGGTAAAATTGCCGGCGCTGCCATTGACGTTTATCCGACCGAACCGCTTACCAAAGAAAATAACCCCTTCCTGGGCCTGTTCAACGTTGTACAAACTCCGCACCTTGGTGCTTCCACCATCGAAGCGCAAATCGGTGTAGCTGTTGATGTTGCTTACGGCGTAATCGATGCACTTGAAGGCCGTCCGGTTATGACCGCCGTTAATATGGCGCCCATTCCGAAAAGCGTGGCAGCAGTTATCCAACCTTACTTTAAACTGGCAGAACGCATGGGTACCATGGGCATCTATTTGGCAGACGGACCGATTAAGAGCGTTGAGGTAGAATACACCGGCGCACTTGCCGAAACCGAAACCCAGGCACTCACTACCGCCTTTCTCAAAGGCCTGCTGAACCCGATTCTGCAGGAAAGCGTTAACTTCGTCAATGCTCCCGGTATTGCTAAAAAACGCAATCTGGAGGTTAAAGAGGTTAAGGCCAACAAGCCCGGTTACTTCACTACTGCTATCAATGTAAAAATTGCCACTGCCAAGGGCACACATAAAATCGAAGGCACCCTGTTCGACGGCAAACAACCTAAGATTGTGCAAATCGACCAATATCATGTTGACTTCAATCCGGAAGGCTACCTGCTGCTGGCACCGCACGTCAACAAGCCTAATATGATCGGTCAAATGGCAACTATTTTGGGCAGCGCCGGCATCAACATCAACGGCATGCAGGTTGGCAGCACTCCTAAATCCGACACCAACATTATGGCGATTGCTGTTGGCGATGATATTCCTAACGATATTATGCTGCAGCTGCGTGGTGTGGAAGGCATTATTGACGTTAAGCTTATCAACTGCGAAGGCTAATCACTATATAAATTAAAGTGAGGAAATTCTATGAGAATAATTTTAGTCCGACACGGCGAAACAACCTGGAATATAGAAGGCAGATACCAAGGACAGGAGGATACACCGCTGAGCGAGCTCGGTCTGCGCCAAGGCCACCTGCTGGCCGAGGGCTTGCACCATATCCCTATTGATGTGTGCATCTCCAGCCCACTGCAGCGCTCCTACCAGACCTGCAAGTTCTGCGCCGATCTGCACAAGCTGCCGGTAGCAACAGATGAACGTCTGCTGGAAATAAATCACGGCAGCTGGGAAGGCGTGCTGGCACCGGAAATTGCCAAGCAATTTCCGCAGGAGTTTGCCCTGTGGCACACCAGGCCGCACCTAGTACAAATGCCTGACGGCGGCGAAAGCCTGGAGGATGTGCGCAAGCGTGCGCGCGCTGCCTTTGACGATTATGCTGCCAAATATATCGATAAGACTGTGCTGGTTGCTGCGCATGATGCAGTGAACAAAGCGATTATCTGTGATTTGCTTGGCCTTGATATGTCGCACTTCTGGCAGATTAAGCAGGATAATACCTGTATCAATGTACTTGAATATAACGAAGGTGTTTGGCGCGTAGTGCTGCTGAACTCCACCAATCATTTAGGCTTCCTGTTCAGCGGTATTGAGCAGGCCGGCCTGTAATTTAACAAAGCAAAACTACCGTCCTGCGCAGCAAAGCTGCGAGGGCGGTAGTTTTTTTCTTTCTTGTCAAAATTTTGTTTGCATGATACAATATTACAGACAACCGTGTTGCGGGCGCATCCAAGAAGCAAGTCCATAGGACGAAGCTGATTGGTACTGCGCGCCATGTGATAGCACCCCAAGAGGCGTAGCCGATTGGTTTGGTGCGAACCACTGCAGGGTGGCGTTGCCGAAATTCCGTTGGAATGGAGGTGATGCTTATGAAAAATTACGACTTCAAAGATCTTATGGCCTTTGGCGTATTTATTCTGGCGTTACTGACATTTATATTTCAGTTCAGCAAATAATCCAGACATAAGAAAACCACCCCAAAACTTGCCGGTCGCAGGGTGGATTTTCTTACCACATTGAACTGGCAACCCACCTTGTGGGCGGTTGTCTTTCTATATTTATTATACCACATCAAAATATTTTTGCAATACAGTAATCCAGACATAGAAAAACCGCCTCTGTAGTTTGCCGTTCACTGAGGCGGATTTTCTGACCCTTTGAATCGGCAACCCACCTTGTTGCGGGCGCATCCAAGAAGCAAGTCCGTAGGACGATGCTGATTGGTATATGCGCGCCATGAAATAGTGCCCCAAGAGGCGCAGCCGATTGGATTGGCACGAACTGCTTAGGCGGTTGTCTTTCCATTTTTATTATACCACATTCAAATGTTTTTGCAACACAAAGCCCCCTCACCTTGCGGCGAGGGGGCCTTTATACGCGCGTGTATTATTTTGTGTTACTTTCTAATCGTTAAATTAGAAAGTGAAGGTCAGGTCAGCCCAAACGATGTTGTCATGATCTTCATCATGCAGTTTGGAAACAGTGTCATAGTAAGCAACAGTGCCTACGATGCCTTTAGCGAATGCATAGTTAGTGCCTACGCCCCAGCCTTTGAAGCCTTCGTTATCAAAGGTGTTTGCATCAGTGGTGTGTGCAACATAGGTCATGCCGCCTTGGTCATAGTAGTTAGCGAACAGACCCCAGGAACCAGCTTCAGAAGCTTCAGCGCCTTTGTAGGTCAGGCCAGCAGTCCAACCGTCGGAACCAATAACATTTACATCATCATCATTTTGGCTCATGTCACCTTTCAGGTACATACCGGAAACAGCTACATTGCCGTCGAAGTCATAGGAACCGCCAACATACCAGATAGCATTGTCAAGACCTTCGCCAACAGCATCTTTGTACATATCTTTGAAGTTTACATAACCAGCAGTCAGGCCAAGTTTATTGAAGTCACCGGTCAGTTCAACACCAGCATAGTTACCAAAAGAGGTATCATGATCCTCGTTAGAAGCATCAGTCCAAGTAACATCGGTGCCTTTGCCAGCAAAGCCTTTTAATTGAATTTTGCTGCCATAGGATACTTCAACACCGTCAGCGCGGGTATCATATACATTGCCGTTTGCGAAGAATGCATTGTAACGGCCAGCGGTTACATTCAGGCCGCCCAGTTTACCTTCAACATATGCACGTTGGAAGGCAGTATTTTCGTTGCCAGCGTTGTCATGCAGGTCTTGAGTGTTTTGCAGCATACCGGTGTAGGACCAGTCATCATTGATTTGGCCGTTAACCCAAATACGGGAACGCAAGCTGTTATCAATGTTGCCACCGTTGCTGGAGTCTTCATACAGGTAACGAGCTTCGCCGGTTACTTTTACATTGTCAGCTTTTTTCTCCAGGTTAGCAACGCGAACGCCCAGGTTGTCCAGTTCGTCAGCGAATTCAGCAGCCAGTTTATCAACGTTAGCGCCTTTAGCCATTGCTTTAGCAACGATTTGAGCCATTTCATAACGGGTCATCAGCTTGTCGCCACCGAAGGTGGAGTCGCCGTAGCCTTCGATTACGCCAGCAGCAGCCAGTTTGTTGATGCTGTCATAAGCCCAGTGACCAGCAGGAACGTCAGAGAACGGGTTAGCAGCGTATGCGGAAGCAGTTACGCCCAGAGCCATAGCCATAGCTAATACTAAAGATTTTTTCATTTTAATTTCCTCCTTTAGGAAAATACATTTGAAAAATTCTGCTACGCTTCTTAGCCTTGGCTTTGATACTCGGCTCGCCGCATCTTTCAGTAAGAGTTGCCTTGTTTCCTCTACCATACTCCTTGCAGTCTGCGTTTTTCGCTGCCCTCAGCAGTTAGCATAAGCAAATTTTTCATGACTCTATTGTACCACTTTTTTAATAACTCTACAAGTGCTTCACAAATTTTTCTTAATTCATGTAAATAAAGAGATTCTACTTCGCAAACAATCATTGATATGTAAGCTTTTCTTTTCAAGTATTTTTTCACAATACAAAAACCGCCTCTGCAAAATTTACAGAAGCGGCTGGGTGTTTAAACTAAAATTAAGCTAGGAATTATTTAACACGCAGAGCACGGTCTACTTCGATGCGTACTGCACGGCCAAATTCTTCATGAGTCCAATCCCAACGGCTGGTCAGAGCTTCAGGGATGGTTTTGTCGCTGTAAATGCGATGCTCGTAAGCTTTACCGGTGAGCTTGTTGTAAGCAACTGCATAGCCTTGCAGGTCGATTTGCAGTTTGCGCTCTTCGCTGGAATCGATAGCTTTGTCATCCAGCTTGTCCAGCTGAACAGCGATAACGATGTCAACATCGCCATCTTTAGCAATTTTTTCCAAAGTTGCAGCACTGGGAACCTTGTTGCCAACCTTAGCAGCATCAATAACAGCGGTCAGCTTGTCGTTTTCTACTACTACAAAGCCTTTTTTGCTGTTCAGAACAGCCAGAGCGTTTTTGTAGAAAACCTGATTTGCCAGTTCGTCTCCGCCTTCAACGTTGTTGATCAAAGGCAGCAGAGCAACACTTGCAGCTTCAGCTGCACCAAAGCAGGGGATGCTGAAGCAGATAGCCATAACGGTCATCAATAAATAACGTAAAACTTTTTTCATTCTTATTCCTCCAGACGCATTTATGTAATGCAGAATATAGGTATATTCTAGCATAAATTCAGGAAAAAATACAGTGTTTGCTTAAAATTTTCTGACTGGGTAGTCATTGTGAGTAAAACTTTTTTTCTGAAATATTCTTCAGTTGTTATACTGATTTTTCAGTTGTATTTCACATTTTCCTTGCAAAAATTCAGTTCTTCGCAACAACTAAAATAATAGCTGAAAAATTTCACTTGTTATTTCAGTTTTTATTTCACTTGTTAACTAAAACCCTATTTTCAACAACCTACCCACACACAAAAAACGACCGCCCATGCGGGCGGCCGTCTTCTTATACGCGCGTGTTAAATGTTAAGTTGTTGTATATGGTTGGAATTAGAAAGTGAATACAACTTGAGACCACAGAGTTTGTGCGTCTTTGTTGCCTTCCTTAGCTTCCAGATCATACCATTCAACCTGGCCAACGATGTTCTTAGCGAAGGTGTAGTTAGCAGCTACGCTATAGCCTTTGAAGCCTTCAGCGCTGGTGAACAGTTTATTATCAGCAAGGCCATTCATGGTGTGGTCGATATAGGTGGAAGCGCCTTGATCATAGTATTTAGCAACCAAGCCCCAAGAACCAGCTTTAGCAGCTTTAGCACCTTTGTAGGAAGCAGTTACTACGAAGCCATCATCGTCGCCCTTGTAATTATCTTTATCACCATTCAGATACATAGCACCCAATTTGAAGTTCTTGTCGAATGCATAGTTAGCAGCAACAGTCCAAATGGTATCGTCAACGCCTGCTGGTTCTTCTTTTACGTCTTCAAATTTGTAGTAACCAGCAGCCAAGGACAGATTTTCAACCTTGCCGGACAGCTCAGCATAGTAAGTGTCTTTTGCATTATTGCCAGTAGAAGCAAAAATACCATCTTTATTAGCAGCTTTAGCATAGCCAGCTACCAGTTTAACGTCCTTGCCATAAGCAACTTGAACACCGTCAACACGGTTATCATAAACATTGCCTTCAGACCATTTTGCATGGTAACGACCAGCTTGAACAGCCAAACCACCGAGTTTGCCGTTTACATAAGCACGTTGGAATTTGGTGGTTTCATCGCCAGTATTATTTTTCAAATCTTGGATATTTTCAATCATGCCGGTATATTTCCAGTCATCATTGATTTGACCATTTACCCAAATACGGGAACGCAGTTGAGTTGCGTAGCTAAAATCCTTACCATCTTTGTCAACACCGTCATGTTCTACATAGTGATAACGCATTTCACCGGTGATCTTTACGTTGTCAGCTTTTTTCTCCAGGTTAGCAACGCGAACGCCCAGGTTATCCAGTTCATCAGCGAATTCAGCAGCCAGTTTGTCAACGTTAGCGCCTTTTGCCATTGCTTTAGCAACGATTTGAGCCATTTCATAACGGGTCATCAGTTTGTCGCCACCAAAGGTGGAGTCGCCGTAGCCTTCGATTACGCCGGCAGCAGCCAGTTTGTTGATGCTGTCATAAGCCCAGTGGCCGGCAGGAACGTCAGAGAACGGGTTAGCAGCGTAAGCGGAAGCGGTTACACCAAGAGCCATTGCCATTGCGAGTACTAAGGATTTTTTCATTTTAATTGCCTCCTCTTATCTTAAGAGATTTTTATTTATTACAAAATCCTTCGCAAGTTCCCGCCTGCAAGTCCGGTAAGAGTTGCCTTGTTTCCTCTACCATGCACGAGCTTCGCCTGTGTCAAGGATTTCATAATCAAGGGGTGAAATTATAGATTGGAGTAACTCTATTTACGATTTACTCTAATCTAAATCATACTTATATTATAATGGCGGATAAGTACCTAGTCAAGAGATTTTTTCAGAAAATTTTTAACGGAATAATATTTATTCCTATTAAGAATGTTTGCGATGTTGAGACAGCGCCTTGCACTGGCCTGCCTGCGCTGGAGTAAAACACTTGCCAAAGTCATTTTTAACGCGTTTTAAAGTATACTTGCGAAAATTCCCGAAAAATTGAAAGTATACTTCCGGAAATTCGCCAAAAATCGTAAGTATACTTTCAATTTTGCTTGTGCTGTGCTTTTCTCCGCATAAATAAAAAAAAGCAGCAGTGCCATGCGTTCGGCACTGCTGCTTTCAGAGGGTTGATGTTGTGAAAGGATGTATAAAAAGAAAAGGGGTATTATGTATCAGTCAGTGGGATTGCTAACTGATGAGCTTATTATAAGATGAACTGACTGATTAGTCAATGGATAATCTGTGAACTTTGCATCGTTTTGATGAACTCTAAAAAATCATCGTACCGCTGCCATCAGCGCGTAAAAAATCGGCGGTACAATAAGCGCCGGCAGCATATTCAGCGTTTTGCAGTCACGCAGCTGTAAAATTCCCAAGCCGCTGCTCATCAGAAAAATGCCGCCCAAAACAGAAATTTCTCCCATCAGCGCCGGTGTCATATAAGGCGCAATCACGCCGGCGAAAAGATAAATGCTCCCCTGCCACAAAAGCAGCACCAAGGCTGCAGCTGCAATGCCGATGCCATAGGCCGAGCCAAGAATAATCGACGAAACAAAATCAAGCGTCGCGTTGGTATACAGATAAGTATTGTTGCCGTTGAGCCTGCTTTCAATCGGTCCTAAAATAGAAAGTGTGCCGATGCAGAACAGCAAAATAGCGGTTGAAAGTCCTTCCGCCAGCTTGCTGCCACCCTTGGCGCTTGCCAAAAGCCTGTGAAAGCGTCCGTCGATATCCAGCCACGTTCCTATAACAGTACCAATGGCGATGCTGGCGATAAATAATACCGGATAGGTTGTTTTCGGCATATTGCTGACAAAGGCGTTCGCTCCCAGTCCCACGGTTGCCAGACCAAGGCCGTCGAAAAGCGCTGTCTTATAGCGTTCGTTAACACCTCTGCTGAGAAAGCTGCCGATTACAGAGCCGGTTAAAATTGCACTTACATTAACGATTGTTCCTAACATTTTCAAAATCCCCTCAAGTTTACAAATACTTCCTGCGCAGGCTACAAAGATTTTACACTTCCCCCGCTCAGGCATCTTTACAGATACCCTTTTATTTTATACTATTATAGTACCAAATACAATTCCTACAAAGGAGGCTAATACGAATGAAAAAAACTCTTCTCACGTTATTTTTAGCGATGGCAGTAGCAGCGGGTGCGTCGGCCGCACAGCAAACAGAAGTTGACAAGGGCGACCGCTTTGACTATAAATATCCTGTTTTCACGCAGAAAAATCCTCAGGCAGCACAGCGTATGAATCGCGATATCCAAAAAATGGTCAGCAAATCGCGCAAGGATTTGCGCCAGCCGGATATGCGTGCTGTCGGCAGCAATTATGAGGTGATTTACGAAAACGACCAGTTTGTCTGCCTCACCTTCAACACCTGGTACTATTATGACAAGGCTGCTCATGGTATGTACTATACACACGGCATTGTTTATGACAAGACTACCGGCAAGCGTGTTCCCTACACCCGCTTCATTGAAAAGCTGGACGCCGAGCAGCTGAAGCAGGATATCAAGGCCAAGAAGCTGCCTGTTTACGGTGCAGATTTAAAGACTGTCAGCGAAGCGCCGTTTATTGATAACATCGACAAATTTAAAGTCAGCAAGGATTACATCATCACCGAGGACGGTCATCTTTATCTGATGTACCAGCCCTACGAGCTTGACTGCTATGCCGCAGGCGTTACCTATGTCAAAGTAAAATAACAGCAACAGAATTAAAGCACTGCTCTGCATCTCCCGTAAGGAAATGTGAGCAGTGCTTTTTTAGTCTGCCTTTTGGAACATCAGCGGCAATTCCAGATTACATGCTTCCAAAAGCTCCTGATTACGCAATACATCCTTCACTGTGGCGTCAGCGGCAATTTTCCCGTCGTGCAGCAAAATTACTCTGTCGCAGGCTGCATAGATAAAATCCAGATCGTGCGAAGCAATAAGCTGTGCGCAGGGCAGGCTGCGCAAAATATTTATCAGATTGCGGCGGTTTTTAGGATCCAAAGCAGCGGAAGGCTCGTCCATAAGCACCAGCTGCGGTGTAAGTGTCAAAATACCGGCAATCGCCGCCAGCTTTTTCTGACCTCCGCTCAGGCGATAAATCTGACGCTTGGCCAAATTCTCCAAATGCACCTGCGCCAAAGCCTGCGTCACACGTTTCTGCACCTCCTGCTCGCTATAACCGCAATTACGCGCCGCAAAGGCAACATCACTGTAAATATCTGCCATGAAAAGCTGGCTGTCCGAATCCTGAAAGACATAGCCTATACGCCTGCGCAGCTCGCGCAGGTTCTTTTTGTTTAAATCAAGACCGCAAAGCCTTACTTTGCCGATATCTTCTGCCTCCAAAAGACCGACAAAAATTTTCAGCAGTGTTGATTTGCCTACGCCGTTGGCACCGATTAAGCCTATGCGTTCACCTGCCTTGGCGCTGAAGCTGATGTTTTGCAGCACCATAGCGTCCTTATGCTCATGCTTTTTAGCATAAGCAAAGTGCAGATTTTCTATTTCAATAATATTTTCTTCCATCGTCTGTCCAACGCTCCCTTACAGCAAGCTGCCTAAAATCGCAAACACCGGCAACAAGCGGAACACAAGGCAAAAGCCAAGGCTCAGCAGCACAAATGCCAACGCCCCCTTACCGTCCGCCGCACGCTGAAGATAAAACGTACCGTCAAAGCCACGCAGTGCCATGCTTTCGTACACTGTCTGCGCTCTGTCTATGCTGCGCAAAAGCAGCTGTCCCACCAGCGTACCCCAAGCGTTGAAGGCAATCCCCTTACTGTGCGGCGCACGCAGAGCGTAGGCAGCACTCATACGGCTGCCCTCCTGCAAAAGTAAAATCAGATAGCGATAGGTCAGCAGCAGCACAACACTCATCACCTTGGGCAGATGCAAAAGCTGCAAAGCGTAACAAATTTGCTCCATCCCGGTTGTCGCAATGAGAAAGTACACTGCCAAAAAGCTCCACAAGCCCTTGAGCAGCAAAACAAACAGCGACACCCAGCCACCGCTGACAGCAATGCCGCCTATATTGAGCAACACTGCCGTATCAAAATAGACATTGGCCAAGCCTAAACCTATGAGCAGAAAGGCAACTGTCCTAAAGCGCTTAATGCCTTCGCATAAGGATAAATCTGCCAGCTGATATAAAAAGACGGGATAAATGCCCATCGCCACAACACCGCTCAAGGCATACTTATCAAACGAAAGCACTGTGAGAATAAAGCACATTACAGCGCCAAGCTTCGCCAGAGGATGCAATTTGTTAACGAGCGTATTTCTACCTGCCAGCTCATCTAAAACGTGAATAGCGGAGATGGCACGCTCAAGCCTGTTCATGGTTGCCCCGGAAGCTCTTTAATACTTTGCCGCCGGCCAGAATCAGCAGCATAACGATTACCGCACCCACAACACCGGCAAAGGAAGTGCCTGCGGCACTTTCGCTGCCGGCAAAATTGTAATCCGGCAGCAGCGCCGTCACGCTTTGCACCGCTTCGCTCAAAGCGTAAACGCTGCTGTCAGCGCTTTCCAGCTCCGTACTGCCTGTCATGCGCTCCAAGGACCACTCCAGGCCATCCGGCAGCTCGGAAGCAAGCAGGGAAAGACCACCGGCCAGAACAACTGCCGCTGCTCCCATAATCGCCAGCACATTTTTCAAAGATACACTGCTTGCAGACTCACTTTCCTCCGCACACCACAAAAGTGAGGGACGGGCAGCAAACAAAAATACCAAAACCGCTGCGGTAATTGCACCCTCAACCAAGCCGATTGCCAGATGAATAGGCTGCATAAACAGCAGAAAAGCAGCAAAGGGTAATTGCGTAATTCCCGACAGCAGCGTTTCAACCGAAACAGAAAAAGCACCCAGCTGCAAGGAAAGTACACTGCCAAGAACCGATGCGATGATAATTTTGGTGCGTGTCATACCGCTGCGCATCGCCAGCGCCCAAATTACGCCACCGCCGACAAAGCAGCCGTAAAACGCCATATTCCAAATGTTAGCGCCCAGCGCCAGCAGACCGCCGTCCGCAAACAGCAGGCATTGAATCAGCAGCACGCCGATCATCGTCAAAAAAGCAGCGTAAGGACCGACAACAGCCGCCAACAGCATACCGCCGCACAAATGGCCCGATGAGCCTGTTCCCGGTATGGTAAAGTTAAGCATCTGTACCGCAAAAACGAATGCTCCCATCACGCCCATCACAGGTAAAATTTTGTCATTGCGCTCCTGTTGCACCTTGCGCAACGCGTAGCCTGCAGCAACTAAGGAGCAGGCGTACATGCCGCCGGCAACAGCGGACGAAAGCAAAGCATCTGCCATATGCATAAATATCACTCCGTTTTCTGAAATTTATCTTGTTGACTAATTATATCATTGGAGCTTGCTCCAAAGTCAAGCAAAAAAAGAGGACTGCCGAGAGACAGTCCTCCAAAGCTTGTAAAAAATTACTTCTTATCCAGCACGCAGATTTCAATTCCCGACGCAGCCATCATATCCTCCGCCAGCTTATCCGGATAAGGATTAGCATAAACAATGCGCTTAATGCCTGCGTTAATCAAAATCTTGGTGCAGACCACACATGGCTGATGCGTACAGTACAGCGTACCGCCGTTGACAGACACACCATGATAGGCAGCCTGAACAACAGCATTCTGCTCCGCATGAATACCGCGGCAAAGCTCGTGCATCTGCCCCGAAGGCACATGCAGCTGCTCGCGCAGGCAGCCCGTAACCTCACAGTGAGGCAAATCCTTAGGCGTACCGTTATAGCCTGTCGCTACAATCTGTTTATTTTTGACGATTACC
>ERZ779705.1018-NODE-1018-length-20740-cov-1.837999_pt1 | contig 20740 bp, 20 predicted proteins | sample MGYA00511385_ERZ779705 | MGnify/ENA primary metagenome ERZ779705 (study PRJEB29588, sample SAMEA2145301) | human gut metagenome | biome: human gut; feature: human-associated habitat; material: faeces | place: Denmark | collected 2008/2010 ... | reverse complement strand
TCAAGCAAAAGGAAGGTCTTTCCAATAGATATATTTCAGATATCATTATTCTTATGAAAACCATATACAAATATGCAGTAAGAACCTATCATATTTTCAACCCAATGGATGGAGTTATCCTGCCAAGGAATAAAACTCCTGAAATTGATCTGTTAGATGAAACTGAACAAGCAAAATTGCAGCAATATATTAATCATAATCAAAATAGATCAACTCTTGGCGTGGCTCTGTCGATGTCTACCGGAATCAGAATCGGAGAACTTTGCGCCTTGCAGTGGAAAGATGTTGATCTTGAAAAACGTATTCTGACCGTCAGGAAAACTATGCAAAGAATCCAATTCCCTACAGAAATATCGAAAACCAAGCTCATCATTACTGATCCGAAAAGCGAATCTTCCCGTAGAAGAATACCAATTCCGGATTGCATGGTGGGCTTTTTGCATAAATTTAAGGAAGAATCCGGAAATTATGTCTTAACAGGCTCAAAGAAACCAATAGAACCAAGAACAATGCAGTACCGCTTTGCATCAATATTAAAAAACGCAAAATTACCGTCAGTTCACTTTCATGCTTTGCGTCACATTTTTGCCTCATCTTGCATTAGATTAGGCTTTGATGTTAAGGCATTGAGTGAGCTTCTTGGGCATAGTTCAGTGGAAATTACACTGAATAGATACGTGCATTCATCCTTTGAACAGAAGAAAGAGTATATGAAACGCATAAAACTTGCTTTTTGAAAAAATTAGCAATTTGATAATAGGACAACCATTGATCTATTCTCTTTCGCAAAAGTCCGAATTTTGCGAAAGAAGATTTCAATAGATATTATAGCATGTTTTCTTTTCAAATATGCTTGATTTTCATTCAAAATTTTGCTATAATTAATAGGGTAAGAATCGGAGGAGTATTATGATAAAAATTGCCATTGTAGATGATGATGAACTTATATGCAAAGAGATAGTTCGACTAATTAGTAAATTTAATGTTTGTTATGATTTTGACTTTCGACCTGAATATTATTGCTCTTGTGAGGAAGTATATAACAGTATTGTTAGTGGATGCAATTATGATTTGATTTTTCTGGATATTGAGTTTTCGGGGATGAATGGAACTGAATTTGGTAAGGTGCTGCGTACGAAGATGAAAAATTATGATACGCAAATAATTTTCATTTCCGCTGTCAAAGATTATGCAATGGAACTGTTTAAAATCAGACCCATTGAATTTCTTGTGAAACCGATTACTGAAGAAACTCTGAGGTCATGTATATTGACTTATATGATGCATTTTGAAAATTCAAATGGATTTCTTGAGTATACATTGGAAAACATAAAACACAGAATAAGAATTCGAGAAGTTCTATATTTGGAGAGCAATAGAAAAAAGACTGAGTTTCATACACGAAGCTCCACTTTTTCAGTTTATGGAAAAGCTGTTGACATTATCGGTAACAATAAAAACAAGTTTATCTGTATTTCACGTGGAGTATACGTAAATATTCAGCATATTATTGAGGCAACTACCAAGGAAATTCTTCTTACAGATAATTCAAGATTATATATCAGTCGAGGGTGTCAGGATACGGTAAGAGATCGATTATCCGAAATATAAGGAGGTAAAATGGGTACCATTTTATATATAACTTCAAACGCTATTCATGTATATGCAATATATATATTTATAGATGCGTTTCTTGGGAGGAGTTGTTTAAGTACATTTTTTAATCGTTTAACATACATCTCCTATTTTTTAATTGGCACAATTTGCTGGATATTTACTAAAAATCAAACTTTAAATCTGATTTTAAACACATTGCCTATTATATTGATAACGCTTCAGTATTATACGTCGTGGTCAAAAAAGCTTCTTTCTGTGATATCATCTTGTGCGATAGGCATGTTTATTGATTGGATAGCAGTTTCTGTATTTGGAAATCTTGCAATAGCACAGAGTGGTTTTATTCAGTGTGTTCTGTTTTTGATTTGTGCATCGCTGTTTAGACATTACTATAAATACAAAGAAAAACAATCATTTAGGTCAAAATATTCTTGGTTTTTGATTTTGACTTCGATTGGAACAGCGTTAATTGGAATGATAACAGTTAATGAAAATTCACCATATGATTACTTGATTGCAACTATATTATTGCTTATTAACTTTTTGAATTTCTATGTTTATAATTTGGAACAAGAGAGCTTGCTGGCTCATCATAAATTAAAACTGATTGAAACTTCTAATTACGCATATCAAAATCAATTGCAGATTGTAAATGAATCACAGAAAAGAATACGTTTTTTGAGGCATGATTTTAATCGGCATATAAACAAATTGAAACTTCTGTCAGAAAAAAATGATATGCATGGCATCATACAATATTTAAATGAAATGGAAGATGCTATTGTAATCAAAAAAGAATATTCCAAAACAGGAAATGAAGATGTAGATAGTCTTTTGAACTATGAGCTTTCACTTGCTGCTGAATTTGGTACAGAGATAATTTGTGATGTGAATTTGCCTGAAGAACTGAATGTTTCCTCTTTTGATATGACGATTATATTAGGAAATCTTATGGATAATGCTATTGAGGCACTAAGGCATTCTGAAAAGAAGCTGTTGAAGGTTAATATTCAATTTAATAAAGGGATAATGCGGATAGATATTGAGAATTCCTATGACCCAACATATAGGAAAAAGAGTGATGGTAGGGAACATGGAATAGGTCTGTTAAGTGTAGAGAATACATTACAGAAGTATCATGGTAAACTAGACTCTTATCCAGAAGAAAGTAAGTATTATACGACAGCTATTTTCTATAATAGCTTGGATTAATAATAACCGGACACAATTATGTGTCCGGACTTTATATATATAATTTGATTGAAATGCATAAAAGGAAGTAAATGATAATGTTTGTAAAAATCTCTGATAACATTGTAAAGTGGATGTTAAGTAATCATATTATTGAAGAGAAAAAGGCAGTGATATGTAGGTGGGGCATCAGTCACATTTTGGACACTGCATTTAATATTATTACATTTCTCATAATCGGAATTTTGTTTAAAATGTCTTTTGAGACTATTATTTTTACCATTGGATATATTCCATTAAGGATCTATGCTGGAGGATATCATGCAAAAACACCATTTCGTTGTTGGTGCTTATCAAATATAATCTTAGCGGTTTCATTGGTGATTGTGCAGAATGCAGAAAAATGTTATATAGTATTTGGCATTTTATCATTAATATCTGTTGTGGTTTTAATTATACTTATGCCTGTGGAAGATTTGCATAAACATTTAGATCAAAATGATCGAAAGAAATATAAAAAGTGTGGTATTGCTATTTTAGCAGTCGAAATTTGTTTGTCTGTTGTTTTTGTTTTGCTGCATTATAGTCAAATTTCGCTTGTCTTAAATAGTATATGGGTATTGCTCAGTGTTATGTTAATATTAGGAGAAATTAAGAATAATTTAATCAAAAAATAGAATTATAAAAATCCGCTTGATGTTAAAATATCAAGCGGATTTTGCATTTCGTACCCAAAAACTATACTATTCGTACCATATCGCAGACTTTTGTCGAAATTTATGTTATCCTATAGATGGATAAGAAAGTCCGAAATAAACTCTGTAAATCGGAGAATACGAAAGGAAAGTTTATATGAAGAAGAAAATTGCTCAGTTCGTAACAAAGTTTGGTGGAACAATGGCGGCATTTGCAGTGATGGTTGCAGCACTTACTGCTAATTCTGCATGTCTTTGGCTTACTCATCAGCCAGAAGAGCCAGAGGAGATCAAGCAGCTTAAGAAGTAATTTTTGAAATGGACGGAAAGCTGATCAGTGCCAGGAAGATTTTCGAAACAAATGCAGATATGTATATGAATTTTTCAATTTGCTATGATACTTGTTAATATTTAACTACTATTTTTTTCTGGTATACTGTTTCAGCTTTTTGTTTCCTGCATACTACTTAGTCTTTCATTTATTCCATTACGTATTAATGCAGGTGGATATCATGCAGATAGTCCGGAAAAATGTTACGTTAATTCAACTATTATGATTGCGGTATTGCTTGCGGTTATAAAATGGATTCCTATGCCTTCTATTGCATTAGTGGTTTTAGTAGCAATTTCAAGTATAATAAACTTGATTTTTGCATCTGTAGAAAATATAAATCATCAAATTGATAAAATTGATAAGACTATATATCAAAAGAGAAATTTAATTGTTTGTGTTCAGTCATCTGTAAATGCAGAAAACGTTCTCAAAAAATACGTAGCATAATACATGGATAAATCAGATGTATTGTGTATATTTATTCATTTTGCCTTTTGATAGCTTAGCATATTACACTGGGTTTTGTAATTAGCAAGGCGTTAAAATAAATATTGTTTATTAAAAAATATATTGATTTAAAGGGTGCGACTATTTTAATGGAAAAAAAGTTACCAATTATACAGCACAACAAAGTGACAACGTATTTAAATTTTAGTTTGCCACTCTGTGCTTTAGGGAAAAATAATTATGAGTGGTTTATGGAGCATTTTTCTAATATCTATTCGATGAGAAGCAGTGATGAATATTTATGGCTGGATTATCATGAGGATTTATATTTCCCAAATGATGTTTTTGATTATTCGTTCATGAATACTAATGAGGCTGCCAAAATCAGTAGTTTTGAAGATTATATTATTAGCAGTATTGATTCAGGCAATTATATTATTATTTTTGTTGATTCATACTTCGTTAATGGCAATGAAAATTATCAAAAGGTGCATATTCCACTTCAATTGTTTATTTATGGGTACTCCTTATTCGATAGGGTGTTATACAGCATAGGATTTGATGAAAATCATCGGTTTAAGGATATTTCCTATAAACTGGATGAAGTGAATTATGCTGCTTGTTTTCTTTTGAACAACTTGGAAAACACAGAATATTGGGTTAAAAGTTATTTCATAATTTCTATTAAAGAGAAGAATGATAGAGAAGATTATCGTTTTGATGCAGATAAGGCTATTGAAAAAATCAGTGATTATGTTTACTCTATTCCCGGCAAGCAGTCACTTCGTCCGGAGATTATCTTCGAAAGAGGTGATGTGGCACTATATGGTATAAAAGCTCAGGAAGAAGTGCTTAACTCTTTGAAATTAATGGAGGCGGGCAGGATTACGATGGATTACCGCTTTATTCATTTAATTGCGGAGCATAAAAAGCTGATGAATGAAAAAATTTTTGCTATTGCTGAAAGGAAGGGATTGCTTGAGACAATGAGTGGTGAGTTGGAAGAATATAGTGTTATAGCAAGGTGGGGAGAGAAAATAAGACTTAAATATATCAAGAATGTGCTCGCTGAGAATAATATGAAATCTATATTTGGAACTATTTCAAATTTGAAAGTTATTTGTGATATTTCTCGGGATTTTGCTAATTTTCATGAGAGAGAGGAAAGAACGCTTCAAAATGTTCTGAAATACTTTATGTGAAAAAGGAGAATTAATAATGAAATTATCAGAATCAATTATCAAGCAAATACTTAGAAAATGGAAGAAATACATTTACAGCTATATTATTCTCGGTATTGTCAGTTCATTTATGACAGTATTGAGTATCAGACTATATGAAAATATCATCAATTCTGTATCATTAAAAACAATTCCACTGGTAGGAATTATAATTTACAGTGTTCTTACAATAGGAAGCTATGTCATTAATTATCTTTGTAACTATCCTGGTACAAAATTGAGCTCTGGTCTTTATTTGGAATTCAAATCAAAGGCTTTAGAGCAAATAAGTAAGATCCAGTATATTGAGTATTGTAAAATCGGAACTGGTAAACTTATGCAGATAGTTGAAAACGGTGCTAACGCTGGAAAATACATATATATTGATTTCTACTTCAGATGTATTCGTGAGCTTCTACCGGATATGATTTTTAGCATCGTACTAATCTCAATTCTTAATATTAAAATCTCCAGTATTATTTTAGTTGGATATGTAATTGTATTTATTTGTACCAACCTTCTACTTAAAAAACTTTACTCAATTAAGGAACGGCTTCAAACGAACGAAGAACAGTTTGGAAGATTCCTTACAAGAGGTTTTATGGAATTCGTAACATTTCGTATAAATAAGAGATTTGGCGAGGAAATCAAAAATGTAAACGCTATTGCAGATGATATTACAAATTCTAAAACATCTATTATAATGGTTCATGAGTTGTTCTTTACAGTATTTGCTATTCTTATTGGAATCATTAAGGTGATAATTATTATTCTTTCATTTACATCAATTAATATTTCTGTTGGTTCCCTTGTTGCTATTATTACTCTCGTTGATAAGGTTTACAATCCTATTGCCATTTTCAATGTTATCTTTGTTCAGAAGAAGCTAGAGCAGATTTCATTAGATAGATATATGTCAATCTTTGAGCTAGAGAAAGATCCTAATCTTTATAACGGAAAGCAAATTACTTTTAAGGATTTTGAAGTATCTGTTGATAACGTTTCATTATCAATCGACAACAAGAAAATTCTTAGCAACATTAATGTAAAGTTTGAAAATTGTAAGACTACAGCTATTGTTGGTGAGAGTGGTTCAGGTAAATCAACACTTATTAAATCAATACTTGGTTTATATAAAATCACAGATGGAAGCATTATTTTTGGCAACGAAAAACTTGAAGATGTACAACTTGATAGTCTGTATAGCCATATTACCTACATAGGACAGGAAACACCGGTATTTGATGGTACAATACGTGAAAATATTGTTTTCAATAGAAATGTTAGTGATGAAGAAATAATAAATGTTATGAATCTTGTTGAACTTAACAGATATCTTGAAAAGCTTCCTAATACCCTTGACACTGAAATCGGTGAAAAAGGCGTCATGCTTTCAGGTGGTGAGAGACAAAGAATTGCTCTTGCAAGAATTTTCTTTGATGATTCTAATCTCATTATCCTTGATGAAGCAACATCGGCACTTGATAACGTTTTAGAAGAAAGCGTAATGAATAATATTGTAAAATATCTCAGTAATAAGACAATCATAATTATCGCACACAGACTTAACTCTATTAAAAACGTTGACAATATTATTGTTATGAAAGATGGAAAGGTGCTTGATGAGGGTACATATGATTATCTTTTGAATAATAACAGTTACTTTAGCGAACTTTGCAGATTAAATAATTTTTGGGGGTAATACATGAATATATCTATAGTGGTTCCGAATCGCAGCGACATGAGAATGAAAAGAATGATTCAGAGTATTGATTATTTTGATACTCCGGAGCATCGTGTGGAAATTTTGATCATCCTTAATAATGAGACACCGGAAATAGCAAGAATGGCAAGAGAAATCATGGAAAAAAACAAAAAACGTTTTCAAATCAGGATTGTCAAAATTAAATACAGCAACTTTGGTGTAATTTATAATACGGGCATCAAAGAGTCAAAGTATGATAATGTGATGTTTATTGACACAGATATTATGTGTGAAAAAGGTTCTGTTAAAAAGGTTGTAGACAATATGGAAAACAATCCTGAAATTATGATTGTTAAGGCAAAGCTTGTTTATAAGGGCATGGATAATCTTGTTGAAAGAGCAAGGTTTGTAAATACTACTGATGTTCGTGAGCCATATATTCCTATTATACTTATAAAGAAACAGCTTTTTTTTAAGCTTAAAGATGATTATATGTTTCCTGTTGATACAGTTTGGTGTGCTGACGCTGATTTTGCGTACAGAGCACTTAATGAGAATATAAAGATTGCTTATAACGACGCCATATTTTATCATGATAGAATCTCAGTTAAAAAGGATTTGAAAGATGCTTTAATGTACGGTTTTGGTAAAGGAATCCGAATCAAAAGAACTAAGGAATATTGGAACCCTTTTTCTGAAATGTATGTCAGATATAAAAGTGGTAAGGAAAATAAGCTTTCCTTTGCAGAGAACGGTTACTCAATGTTGTGGCTGTTCCTACAGCAAATTACATGTATGCTTCAATTGTTTATACCAAAGGTTTTTAAAGATAGCCTTCCTTTTGAAATGAGTGAAAGTATAAAAAATGTAAAACTTGAATGTAAGGAGAATTATTAACGGTATGAAGAAAAATAAATATAAAAAAAGAGGGAAATTGATTTTGGGCATAAATGGATGGTTTGATAGATGCCATGATTCATCTGCTGCACTTATTGATGCAGACGATGAAAAGGTTGAGATTCTCGGTGCTCTTGAGGAGGAAAAGGTCAGAGGTCAAAAGAATGTTTATGATGTATTTCCAACAAATTCCATTAGGTATCTTTTGGAAATGTTTGAGTTAACGCCAGAGGATATTGATGAAATTGCTTTCGGATGGGATTATCCATATATGTATAAGGAGCTTAATAAGGATTTTCCATTTAAGGATAATGAACTTTTAGCTGAACTTTTCTCGGAATGTAGTATTTCAAAGAATATTCATATAACCTTTGTAAATCATCATAAATCTCATGCGTCAGCGTGTTTTAGAACATCCCCATTTGATGAGGCTATTGTAGTTGTTATCGACGGAAACGGTGAAAGCGAAGCTACAAGTATTTGGACGAGCAAGAAAAATAAGCTGATTAAACTTTCTGCTCTTTCACCAGAAAGTTCTTATGGATTCCTTTTTGAAGCTGCAAATCTGATGATTGGTTTTGAGGGACATGAATCCGGTAAGACAATGGGTCTTGCAGCCTACGGTAAGCCTGTATATTATGAAGAATTGAGAAAATATTACGATTCCAATTTGGAAATGAATGATGAGTTTAGAAAACGTTACGAAACGATTATCAGATTCTGTGATACTACCGTTTTAAGTTATTGGCAGGAAGCTGTTGTAAGAACGTGGATGAGCATTTTTCAGAGTAATCTTCATATCAAGCTTCGCAAGGACCCGATTTTGTCATTTTATGAATGTGATGAAGATCTGAAGAATCTAGCCGCTTCCATTCAGTATCTTCTTGAACAGAATGTTAAGGAACTTGTTGCCAAAACAATTCGTGAAACTAATATCCATAATGTATGCGTGGCAGGCGGTGTTGCACTGAACTGTACAATGAACGGAAAAATACTTGCTCTGGAAGAGGTAAAAGATATTTATGTTCAGCCAGCAGCTGGTGATTCGGGAGTTTCGCTTGGTGCAGCATTTGAGATTGCAAATGAAAGGGGTCTTTGTTCCAAACTTGAGGAACATTTTACACCTTATCTTGGCTGTGAATGGGACGATAATGAAGTTATCGAGGTATTGAAAAAACGAAATCAGAACTTCATATGTATTGATGATGCAAGCGAATATGTTGGTAAAATGATTGCTGATAATAAGGTTATTGCACTTTTTCAGGGAAGAAATGAATGGGGACCCAGAGCTCTTGGAAACCGTTCGATTATTTCAAATGCTAAGAAAGGAAAGCTGGATCACATCAATAAGAATGTAAAGCATCGTGAGCTTGGCAGACCGCTTGCACCAAGTATGGTACAAGATGACTGCAAGGTATTGAACGAGAAACACAAGTCATTTGGAAAGTTCATGAATATTGCATATGTAACAGTTGAAAATGATGATAACTTCTGCTCAATCATTCATTTTGACGGCTCATACAGAGCACAATTTGTAACTGAGAGCATGAATGAGTACTATTATAGTCAACTTCAGGCTGTTAAGGAAAAGAACGGAAATTCAATTGTTATCAATACGTCGTTTAACAATAAAACGCCAATCATCTTTACGGTCGATCAAGCTGTTGATTTTTTTGAGGATAAGAGCATTGATGCGATTGTTTTTAACAACAGGATTATTCTACTAAGTGTATCATAATGAATGAATTTTAGAAAGGAATATTTAATGTATTATAAAATTTGTAAGAATGGTATTTTTAAGTCAGTTCAGGGTGAAGGAGCAAATACAGGCAAGAGTGCAATTTTTGTTAGATTTGCCGGTTGTAACATGAATCCCAGATGCGTGTTCTGCGATGAAAAGTTTGATGCTTTTGATGTTATGAGCGAGTATGACATTTACGACAGGATTAAAGAAATGCTACCCGTAAACATGATTGTTATTACAGGTGGTGAGCCTACTATGAATGATCTCACACCTATAGTTGACCTTCTCAAGGCAAATGGTTTTTATGTTGGAATTGAGACTAATGGTACAAATGAAATAAATTGTTCTATTGACTGGATAACATGCAGTCCTAAAAATGAATATGTAAATATCAAATATGCTGACGAGTTGAAGTTTGTCATTAATAAAAGTATTGAGAAAACCGAAAACTTTATTAATACAGTAAAGTCAAAGATCGACTGTGGAAGGATATTTCTTCAGCCTAAGAGCAACTGTAAAGACATGATTGAAAATTGTCTTAGCATGATTTATAGTAATCCTGATTATGAGCTGAGTGTTCAGCTTCATAAGTTTTTGAATATCAAGTAAATAAAATATTGCTCGGAGCTTATATTGAAGTTGCACAGCTGAGTTTTTTATTAGATAATTTAGAAATTCGCAAGCAGTTTCGTACAAGGCTACCATGCTTACTATGTAAATCATAACTTGAAAAATAAATAAAACCGTATGATTTGTACAGGCTAAATAATGCTACTATTAAAGAAGCGTGCTTCAAATTATGCTACAAAAACTTGATTCTGTTTTAGGAGAGTTCTAAAATGGCGAAAGGAAAAATGAAAATGAATAATATTGATAAACTCTCAAAAATGTATGAAGGTATCATTACTGGTATTGGAGAAAATCTCGATAGAGAAGGTCTTTTAAAGACACCTCAGCGTGCTGCAAAGGCTATGCAGTACATTACCTCAGGATACAATAAAAATGTAAGCGAAATTGTAAACAATGCCATTTTCGAGACGAAAAGCGAACAGATGGTAGTTGTAAAGGATATCGAATTTTATAGTCTTTGCGAGCATCATCTTCTCCCTTTTTTTGGAAAGTGCAACGTAGCTTATATTCCTAACGGAAAAGTAATTGGTTTAAGTAAGATTCCTAGAATTGTTGACGTGTTTGCACGCCGCCTTCAAATTCAGGAAAAGCTGACAGAGGAAATTGCACAGTGCATTTATGAGGTTACAGGAGCAAAGGGGGTTGCTGTTTCAATGAATGCAAAGCATCTTTGTGTAATGATGAGAGGTGTAAAGAAGAATTGCAATACTTTTACTCGCCATTGTATCGGTGATATTGATTATGCTGATGTACATCGTTGTATTACAGAATAATTGAGAAGGAGAGAAAGCATTTGATTTATATTGACTGTATTAATGCAGAAAAAATCTTAAAGCATTCATTTGCTGATTTGATTGATATTCTTAAAGAAACAGTTTTTATGAAAAAAAACGGCGATGTTCATCAGCCATTGAAGCCTTATTTGAAATTCAGAGATCCATTGAACAGAATAATAGCAATGCCTGCTTATGTAGGCGGAAATGTTAATGCCTGTGGCATCAAATGGATTGCCAGCTTTCCAAAAAACATTGAAAATGGGATACCGAGAGCAAATAGTGTAACTATTCTTAACAGCACTGAGACAGGTGTACCTTATTGTATCATTGATACTGTATTGCAGAGCGTATACAGAACAGCTTCTGTAACAGGAATGATAATGGATAAGTTCATAAAAGCGAATGGCAAAAAACAATATAACATTGGAATTATTGGTTATGGTCCAATCGGGAGGCTTCATGAGGAAATGTGCTATGAACTTTTTGATGAGTATATTAATAAGATAAATATTGCAGATAGGCATAAGATTATAGATGATCCACAAGACAAGACGTTTTTTTCAGAGCAGCTTGAGAATTATGATGAACTTGATATTCTTATTACATGTACTTCGTCATTGACTCCTTATCTTGATCACTTTCCTAAAAATGCAAGACTAGTGCTGAACATTTCTCTTAGAGATTTTGAAGCTAATAAGATTTGCATTGATGGTTATCAGACTGTGATTGATGATTGGGTAGAGGTTGCAAGAGAAAAAACAAATGTTGAGTCTCTGTATAAGATAGGTAAGCTTACAAAGGAAGATACAATTGACATTTATGACTATTTAGCTGTTGATGATAAAGAAATGTTAAAAGGTTCTTACTTTTTCAATCCAATGGGGCTTGCTGATTTCGATGTTGCTGTTGGGGAATATATGTACAGAAAAGGTAAAGAAGAGAAATTGTTCAAGGTGATTTGAGTAATGAAAGTTAGTGTTGTGAATGAAGAAACTCCAATTCTTGAATTAAAGAATATTCGTAACGGAGTAAATCTTTATGCAAAGTTTGAGGGATGTAATATTTTTGGAAGCATGAAAGAGCGTGCTGTTCGTAATTGCCTTTTGAAAGCTTTTGAAAATAAAAGGATCAATCATGAGACTGAAATTATTGAGTCATCTTCCGGAAATATGGGCATTGCGTTGGCAAGTATGTGCAATGAGCTTGGGCTGAAATTCACATGTGTTATCGACCCACATATCACGCAGGTAAACAGATCTATTCTTGAATGTCTTAACGCCAAGCTTATAATAGCAGATAAACCGGACATAAATGGCGGATACCTTTTGTCAAGACTGGAAATTGTTCATGATTATGTAGAAAAAAATAATAATGTTTACTGGGTAAATCAATATGATAATCTGGATATTATTGAAGGTTATTACAAGATCGCAGATGAATTTTGCAATTACATAAAACAGATTGATTATATGTTCCTCACTGTTAGCTCTGGAGGCAGTATTGCTGGTATATCAAGGAGAATGAAAGAAATTTCTAAGGATACAAAGGTAATTGCAGTAGATGTAGAGGGTTCTGTTATTTTTGGATATTCAGGAAAAAAAAGGTATATTCCCGGTGCAGGCTCAAGCATTACTGCGAGTAATCTGGAAAAAGCCATAATTGACGACGTTGTAATAGTTTCAGAAAAACAGGCTGTTGAGAATTGCTGGAACTATAAGAATACATTTGGATTAATTGGTGGAAGTTCTGGTGTGGTTTTGGCAGGAATTGAAAAATATCTGTCCGAATACGAGGTAAAACCTAATGTTAATATTGCAACTATTTTCCCAGATAGAGGAGAAAGATATTTGAATTCCATTTATAATATAGAATGGTGTAAAAAATGTAAGCTTATATAAAAATAAGGAGTAGAAATATGAAAACTTATGTTACAGTTGAGAAGGATTTTGCCGCTGCACATTTTTTAAATAACAATAATTATTCTAAAGAAGAAAACGCTTCGATGTATGGAAAGTGCAATTTCCTTCATGGTCATAACTATAAGCTGTTTGTAACAGTTGAAGGCGATATCAAGGAATCAGGCATGATCATTAATTTCAAGGAGTTAAAAGGCATTATTGAAGAAACAATTATCGAGACTTTTGATCATTCTTTCCTCAATGATAAAATGGATTTAGTTCCCACAGCCGAAAATATGGGATTGATTTTTTGGGATATTTTGAAGATACATATCAATAAAGACGGAAACAAGCTTCACAAGATCAAAATTTATGAAAATGACCGTTCTTGTTTTACAATGTGTGAGTGATTGCGTGTGTCGAATAAGAATGTATGATAATGAAAGGTGATTTATATGAACATTACCATTGATAAACTTTTAAAATTTTATCTTGAGAAAAACAGAAAGAATAAACTCTTGAACGAAAACAATTATATTGTTACACATGAACAGCTTGAAATTGAGTCGAATAAGATGGCTAACTATCTTATTTCAAAGGGCTTGAAAAAGAATGATCGGGTGGCATTATTGGTAGATCTTCACATCAGCACAATCATCCTTATTTTTGGAATCATCAAGGTAGGTGGTATTTATGTGCCAATTGATGTTAATTATCCCGATGAAACTGTTTACAGAATTTTAGAAAGTATTGAAGCAAAATTTATATTTTATACATCAAAATATAAAAATAAAATGCTTCCTGAAATTGTTGAGAAAATCGGAGTTCCTTTTGATGATGGTGAATTTACTGAGTACAAAGAATACTCTGAGGCTGAACTGGAATATACAAGTATGCCAAAAGACCTTGTATATATTGCATTTACTTCCGGTACAACAGGTATGCCTAAGGGCGTAATGATGTCTCATATAAGTATTATGACATTTATGGATTATGTCACACGCAAAATGCACCATGGTGTTGGGGTGAAGAGTCTATGTAGAACTCCGGTATCATTCGATCCATTTTTGACAGAGTTGCTTCCCAGCGTTATTAGTGGTGGACAAGTTTATATTCAGAGTAGAGATGCTTCTTTTAGGAAGTTGCTGAAATTCATTGAGAAATACAGGATAACAAATTTTGGTTGTGGACCTTCATTACTTTACCTCTTTGCAGATAATCTTGAAACTGTAAAAATGTATGATATTTCCTGTATAGAGGAGATATATATCGGTTATGAAAAATGTCCTGTAAATATCATAAAAATACTTCAGAATGAGTTTCCACATATCACTTTCTTCAATGGATACGGAACAACTGAAACATTTGCTTCAAGTACATTTTATCCTATTGAAAATCTTAATGATTACCCCGATGTGATTGATATTCCTCTAGGTAAGGCAATTGAAGGTGAAAAGCTCATCATAGTAAATGAGGAGGGAAGAGAATGTGAGATTGATGAGGTTGGTGAAATTATTATAAAGGGATGTAGCTTGTTCAATGGATATTGGAAGAATATCCCTGAAACAGAAAAACGGCTTCGTGTTGACCCGACATTTGAAAATGGTGGAGAAAAGGTGTATTTTACCGGTGATCTTGCTGTAAGAAGAAATGATAATAATATATATTTCATTGGCAGAAAAGATGAACAGGTAAAAATCAGAGGATATAGAGTTGAGTTGGGTGAGATTAAGTATGTCATTGAACAGTACAATAACATAAAGGAATGTGATTTGATTTACAGCAATGGACATCTTTACTGCTTTTATAATTACTATAAACAGGATGAAAACGGCTTGGATATAGTTAAGGAGATTTGCAGCAAGAAACTTTCACCATTCAAAATTCCAGATAAATGGATCTATCTTGAGAATTTTCCAAGAAGCAGCAATGGCAAGATTTTGAAGAAAAAGTTGTTTGATTGTATTAAGAATTGTTTAGATAATAAGACTGTGGAGGAAAAGAAAAGTATATGAAAAGTGGGTTGCTCTATGTAGGAAATGACAGACTTCATAATAAAATATTTACTGAAATGGATCAGAACGATGAAATAATCTGCTTTGATATTTCAGGTGAGGCTAAGAACGAAAAAATGATATCTATCGTTATGGATAAGAATCTCAGAGAACTCTGTGAAGACAATGTTTTTTTACAGATTTCTTTAGCAGTAGCTTATGCTGAGGCTTACAGCTGTGATAGACTTTACCTGCCATATGATAATGAGATTATAAAGGGTGAAACAAATAAAATTTCAAAATATATAAGTTCATTAAAAAAGCTTGTCAGTATCGGAACAATGAATAATTTGGAACTTGTTTTTGCGGCAGTTTCAGATTGCGAAGATGAATGCGAAATTGAAGAAAGGAGGGGATGCGACGATAATCGATATCTGGTACTTTTTTCTGGTGGTATTGACTGCACGGTTGCAGTAGCAATGCTAAAAAACAGAAATAAGGATGTTTATCTTATTAACTTTGAGTATGGTCAGAGGAACAGTGAGGAGGAAGCGATTTGTTTATCTAAAACGTCAGAACAGTTTAATCTGGATTATGTAAAGGTTGATATTAGGGATTTTTATGATCATATTAAGTTCTCATCCGGACTGCTCAATGAAAACATTGAATTGAATTTAGGCAACAAGGAACTGGAGTATGTTCCTTTCAGAAATACGATTTTCTTTACCATAGCTTTGCTTTATTGCATTAAAATGCATATAAGCAATATTACTTCAGGAAGTCAGCGTGATGATATGATATCTCCTGACAACTCACCAGAATATTATGAGGTATTGAAAAATTTTATTGAATATTCCAAAAAGTATAGTAATATTAAAATTGAGCCGATTTTGAAGGAAGTCGGCGGTAAAAGTGATATAATAGCACTTGGAACAAAGCTTAATGTTGATTTTCGATATTGCTGGACATGCCATTGTGCAGGAATTTATTATGACAATGTTGCTCATCAGTGTGGAATTTGTTCTGATTGCAGAACAAGATACAGAGCCTTCGCCAGTCTTGGAATAAAGGATCCCATACAGTATCATGTTTTACCGAGAATATAATTGGAGTCAGTTATGGCGAATTATTACTACAATACCATGGTTGGAAAGCATTTAATTGAAGCATACGATATGAGTGATGTTTTGAATTTCCATAAGAGTATACAATCATTTTCTGATTTCAAAATGATAGATATAAAACCTAATGTTACAATTATCGATTGTTCAGAATCTTTAGGTCTTAATTCATTTAAGGTATTTGGAGTGACATATGCGTTTTATAAAATGATGCAGAAAAAATTCCCGGAGATCTGTGATTATACATCACTTATTAAAAACGCTAGTTCATGCGGTGTTAAGGTTTGCACCGCTTCTGACGGAAATTTTGGTGTTGCAGTATCACATTTGTGCAGCAAGCTCAAGCTTGAATGTCAAGTCTATTTACCTATAGATACTCCGCAATTTTACGTTGATAAATTGAAAAATGCGAATGCAGAAATAAAATTCATTGATGGCGATTATGACAAATGTATTGACAAGGTTTTGAAAAATACAGTAAATGACAGATGTGAGGTGCTTTTAGATACTTCAATAAGCGGTATTTATGAAAATGAATTTGTTGAAAATATAATGCGCGGCTATTTATCAGTGTTTTCACTGATTGACAAGAAGTATGATTATGTGTTCATTCCTGTCGGCGTTGGCGGATTGCTTTCTGCGGCAATAACTTATTTTAAATCAAATAATTATGTACAGCCAGTTATAATATCAGTGGAGCCGGAAAAATATAATTGCGTCCAAGAGTCTCTGAAGAAAAAATCTAGGGTATCAGTTTTTGGCGGAAAAACTGTGATAAACGGTTTGATGTGTGGAACGGTTTCGGCTCTTGCTTGGAACAATATTAAATTAGGAACTGATATTGCCATGACGCTGAGTGATGAAGAGGCTGAAAAGGGATATAATGAATTGAAGTCGCTGGGGGTAAGAACGGGTTACACCGGAGCTACTGCATATTCAGGATACTTAATGTTTATAGATAAATATTATATTGATTCAAATAAGAAAATATTAATTATTAATTCTGAAAGAAGTGGAGTTTAATATGGAAAATATTATTGAAAAATTAAATGAAGTTTTTTGTAGTGTAACAAGCGAAGAACATAATAAACTTACAAGTGATACACCGTTTAATCAGCTTGGCTTGGATTCATTGGAATACATGAATTTTATTATCAAGATAGAAAATACCTTTAATATCGAATTTGATGATGATGATCTGTTTTCTGATAAATATGAAAAGGTAGGCGATTTCGCTGACAAAATTATTTCTTTGCAGTAGAGTATGATGTATTGGAATTTTTGTTAATCTGAAATACAGTGTTAAATATGGAACACATTTATACAATAAGTATGAACATAAAGGTTATCAAGGACTTCTTTACTACTTATATGGATGAAGTGAAAAGCTTGAAAAAGGTAATTCATACTAAACATCACAAAGAGTGCACGAAAGCAAGCCATCCAAAGAATGTTCCGTGAGTTTATCGGAAAGATCATCTTTTGCCGAATAATGCTCAAGCTTTGACATTACGTTTCAAATAGAGTTCAGAAACATACAGTATCTGATTAATGATGGAACTTGATGAATTTCTGAACATGTCTGAAAACACATTATTTAGTTTCAGATTGGATACAGTAAAACAATTGAGTGCACGATGATTCTTCATACCTGTAATCTGATTTGTCAGCTTCGTTTGGAATTGAATAAGATCACGCAGATTATAGAGACCCATGAAATTCAGAAGCTATTTATTCTAGTGGACTGTATCATTCAAATTTAATCTAATTAATAAAGGTTATATTTAATTGTTTGGCAAATAAAACAAGCAAGGCATTTGTTAAATATCAACGATACAGTCCACTAGTCGTATTCAGGCTCATTTGTAACAAATTTCTTTTTCACTTTCCTCCCGACATTTATTGTCATGATGCTTGTGACTCACGGAGCAATACATATCGGCGTAAATCTGTTGCTATTTGCGTTTTCTGTGGTAATGGTAGTCATGATAAATTACAGCGTAGATTTTATCGTGGGAACGATCTGCCTTTACACGGAATCAATATGGGGAATAAATATCATGAAACAGGTGGTTGTGCTTCTGTTATCGGGAGCGACGATCCCACTTGCGTTCTTTCCCGAGCCGTTGAAATCAATTGTGTATCATTTTCCTTTTCAATCAATATACAATGCGCCGCTGTCGATTCTGCTGAACGCCGAATCGGATTTTAAGAGCACTCTGATGATTCTCGGAACACAGCTGATGTGGTGCATTATAATGTCATTGATAAGCAAGATCTTCTGGAAAATGTCCCTGAGACAGATAACGGTGAATGGAGGCTGATTTTATGAAACGAAAGGGATTAGGCTTCTATCTGCGTATTTATGGGAAAATACTGGCACAGGACATCAAAAGCAAAATGAGTTATCGTGCAGATTTTATTATTTCCACCATAGGAATGATATGTACGAATATTTTGGGATTTATAAGTTTTTGGATTCTATTCCGCAATTTCCCGTCCATAAACGGCTGGGGATATTATGAGATGCTGTTTTTATACGGATTTTCATTGGTAGCGCTTACTCCTGTGCAATGTTTGTTTGACAATAACTGGAGTCTGAGACAGTACGTCTATTCAGGCGATTTTATCAAATACTGTTTCCGCCCTATTAACCTGTTCTTTTATTACCAGTCAGAGGTCTTTGACATAAAGGGACTGGGTCAACTTGCGTTTGGTATCGGTACGCTGATATACTCATGGACGAAAATAGGGCTTGGTTTTACACCGCTTATTATTGTGAAAATAATAATTTTCCTGATAACGGCGTCTCTTGTTATGGTGGCGATGCAAAACGCAGCCGCCGCGACCTGCTTCTGGATCCAGAACTCGTTTTACGTGCTGGATCTTGTTACACGCTTCAAGGATTACGCAAAATATCCGATAACCATTTTCAGCCCCGTATTCCGATTTATTTTCACATTTCTGATACCCATTGCATTTATAGCGTATTATCCGAGTCTTGTAGTTCTCCAGTCTGACGAAGTACCGTTACTCTCGTGTCTGTCTCCGTTTATAGGAATATTGTTTTTCTGGCTGAGCTATAGATTCTGGATGCACGGTGCAATGAAATACAGCGGTATAGGATCATGATAAGATTTATAATTTCGAATAGCAATATTAAATTATTGTTATTTTAACTTTTTGATAAGCATTCGTTAATTAATTGCATTGATTTAGTTTGTAAGTACATAAGTTTAAGTCTATTTACAAGTTAGCATATTGGCAATATTTATCTGGTTAAGATTGAGCTTGTAATTTTTTCATTACTCGTGCCGTTACTTCAAAATAAATTCTTTTATATGCATGAATCTTTCTTAATTATTTGAGGTGTTTAAAATGATTAATATTTTAAAAATATTAAAATTCTTCTTTTCCACGTTAGGTTCTATGCTTTTTACTGTTTTTCTGGGATTAGCAGCCATTTTTCAGCTGTTTATGGAAGATTTTTCTGATAGTGTGAATGAATTCGGGATAAAAGGTGTTATTATTGTTGTTTTGGCAGCTATGAGCGTTTCATTAATGATAACATTTGTCTGGTTTTATATAAAAGTAAACAAAAATGAAACCCAAGGCAAGTCTGAGATAATTGGAAGTAAGAATTTTTTTGAAACAATGATTTCGGAGTTTGAAAAAAAACTTGATAAAGGAGAGTATACTGACGTTATACAAGTGGGCAGTTCTTTAAGCAGAATATTATGGCTTTCTGGCGATTACAAAAATAGAATTAAAGTTGGTGATTTGGTACATAAAGCAGCAATACTGGCAGATGATCAAAAATCAGCAGCCCATATGTTGATAGACGATATTGGGTGGACATATTTTGTTACCGGAAAAGTTAAAAATGCCAAAGATAATATAAATAAAGGCATAAATTTAGCATTATCTTCTCAAGATTATTATTATGTAGCTAAAGGTTATCGTCATTTATTTAATATATCTCTTCAGCAGAATTTTGAAATTGAAGCAAATAACTATTTGAACGAGGCTGAACAGAATTCAAATAACATAGTGGATGCAAAAGAAAAAAGCGAGATGAAAAATGGAATTCAATATGATAAGATTGAACTTTTAATTAGACAGAACCAATATAATATTGCTTTATCAGAAGCAGAACAAGTGCTACAAGTGTATACTTCTGCAAAAGACAATAAAAGAAAATCTAAAGTATATTCCATTATGGGGAAAATAGCTTTTTTACAGGGTAACTATGATAAGAGCATAGAGTATTTTACACTAGGCTTTCACAATGCACATGATAATAATAGAAAGGATGAAATGATAAAAAATAGTATGGGTTTAACAGTAAGTTACTTAAAAAAGGGGGATGTAAAAAGATCAAATAAATATTATCAAAGAACTTTGGCGATACAAGGAACAGAGCACATAAGTTTCTTGTATTGGGAAGTAATAAATGAACAATTTGAAAATA
>ERZ779705.973-NODE-973-length-21555-cov-2.744744_pt1 | contig 21555 bp, 21 predicted proteins | sample MGYA00511385_ERZ779705 | MGnify/ENA primary metagenome ERZ779705 (study PRJEB29588, sample SAMEA2145301) | human gut metagenome | biome: human gut; feature: human-associated habitat; material: faeces | place: Denmark | collected 2008/2010 ... | reverse complement strand
TCATTATCACGCATCTTGACAGCTAATGTCAAACGCATTCTTTTTTCGTTCACATTTATTAACATATCTTTCACAATTAAAACATTACAGGTTCACACTTGAACGTTATTATGAAACCATCGAATGAAACGAAATCATTTGATAAGTGCTTAAATTTTTTTCATACCTTCTCCAAACAATCAAGCTTAAGCTTGATTGTTATAACCTTTTATGGTTATTATAAAGAACTGCTTCTCCAGCGGTTCTTTTTTTTGCATTTATTTACTGCTGCTATTCTTTGGGTATTCTTGTATAAACATAAAATCTGTCTAAACACAAAAACTGCCGCCTTTGAATTGTACTCCACAAAAGCAGCAGTCATTTATTGTTTTTTTATTTATTAACTCCAATTTTTATATAATTCTGAAAAAAAATCAATACTCACACTTTGCCCCATCAAAAATAAATATATATCCTACAAGAATATATACTTACAAACAAACAGTACGGCAAGTATATACATTAACGGTTTTACTTTCTTTGCTTTTCCACAAAATACATTGATAACAACATATGAAATAACACCGAGCGCAATTCCCTCTGAAATACTATACATAAGCGGCATTGCAAGAAGTGCAAGGTATGCAGGTACCGATTCTGTAAGATCTGTAAAATCTACACTTATTATTGAAGATATCATAAGGAAACCAACAAATATAAGTGCCGGTGCTGTTGCAAACGATGGAATTGCCGTAAATATAGGTGCAAATATGATTGCAAGTAAAAACATTATTCCTGTTACGGCTGCTGAAAGACCTGTACGTCCTCCTGCAAGTACACCTGCTGATGACTCTACATATGTTGTAGTTGTTGATGTTCCAAGAACCGCACCAACTGATGTTGCAATGGCATCCGCAAGGAGCGCCGGCTTAATTCTGGGAAGTTTTTCATTTTCATCAAGCATTCCTGCCTTTGTAGAAACACCGATAAGTGTTCCGAGAGTATCAAAAATATCAACAAAGAGGAACGCGAAAAGAACAACAATAAAATCAAGTATCTTAATCTTTGAAAAATCAGCTTTGAAGCACTGTCCAAAAGTATCACCGATTGCTGTAATATCAATCATTTTAAATGTCGGATATAATGAATAAAATCCTGTATCAGGATTTGGAACATAAATTCCTACAAGCTGACAGAGCATTCCAAGAATCCATGTGCTTAATATTCCGATAAGAATAGAGCCTTTAACATTCTTTGCATAAAGAATAACTGTTATAAATAATCCGATAAGTGCAAGCAATGCACCGATTCCTACTGTATGAAAATCTTTTGTAAATCTTACATAAGTAAGAAGTGTTGAACTGTCTGCTACTACAATCTTTGCTCCCTGAAGACCTATAAATGCGATAAATAATCCGATACCTGCACTTACTCCTTTTTTGAGACCTGAAGGAATAGCATTAAAAATAGCTTCACGCACATTTGTAAGTGAAAGTACAATAAATACAAGACCTTCTGCAAATACTGCAAGAAGTGCAACTTTCCATGAATAACCCATATTGGCACATACCGTTCCTGCCATATAAGCATTAAGCCCCATACCTGGTGCAAGTGCAAATGGATAATTTGCAAGAAGTGCCATAGCCATACATCCTATAAATGAAGCAATAGATGTAGCTAAAAGTACAGCATCACGATTCATTCCCGTACTGCTTAAGATATTAGGATTTACAGCAAGTATATATGCCATAGCCATAAATGTTGTAAGACCGGCAATTACCTCAGTCTTTACATTCGTATTATTTTCATCCAATTTAAATAATTTGTTTAACATAAGTAATTATGTCTCCTTTTTAGTATGTTTGTCACTATTAAAATATATTACAGTGTTTTCCGTACCCTATTAAAGCTACTGTTTACACCTCACTCTTTTCAACAACACATAAAGACTCTATTTGCCTTCATATGTAATGAGCGATGTAACATCATACTTAGCAAGTTTTTCTCTGCCATTAAGACCCGCAAGTTCGAGTAAGAATAAAATCTTTACTACCTCACCGCCAAGTTCTTCAACAAGACTTGCACATGCTTCGATAGTTCCTCCCGTTGCGATAAGGTCATCCACAAGCAAAACCTTCTGACCTGGCTTTATTGCATCTTTGTGAATTTCAATCTCAGCTGTGCCATACTCCAAGGCATATGATGCCGTAACCGTTTCACATGGAAGTTTTCCCTTTTTGCGGCATGGTACAAATCCTTTACCAAGAGCATAAGCAATAGGCATACCAAAAATAAAACCTCTTGATTCAGTTCCTACTACAACATCAAAATCAACTTCCTTAACAACCTCAATCATTGAATCAATGGCAAGCTTAAGACCATCCGGATCCTGAATCACAGATGTAATATCCCTAAACATAACTCCCTCACTTGGGAAATCAGGGATACATCTGACATAATCCTCTAATTTCTTCATTGTATATATGTCCTCCTTATTAATTATAAGATACTGTCACCTCTTTTATGAGGAGACTTTGCATTACTGTTCACATTTTCATCTTAAGAACAGCATAATTGATTCTTCATGCACAATCTTATTTATTATATCAAAAATAAATGATATTCTCAATATGGCTGCTACTATTCTTTTTACGTTTTGTAACAGCGCATACGTCAAAAATATCAATAATACTTCAGCCTGCCCAGTTTTTGCTGATTATCTTTCTAAACATATTTTTTCCAGTATTTCCTCAGCAAATACTTTTTTACCGGGCATTTCGCATATCTTACCGTTATCATTTATCAATTCAAATCTGTTTCTAAAACCTTTAGGCACTATTCCCTCGTCAGCACATTCTACCATTGATATGTCAAATTCACTGTCACCTGCTGCCACAACTTTTTCAACATCGTCTCCCAAATACGCTCTAAATCTTTTAACTGCCGTTCCCTTATCAAGATTTTTGGGAACCACATACACTTTTATTCCATTGTTAAAAACATCAACAAGCGACAAATTCAATTTATATCTAAGTTTGCAGACAACCTTTTCCGGTTTGTCACATTTGGTAAACACAAACAATTCTTCAATAAATCTCACTTCAAATTTTCTTAACTCCTCGCTTTCAAGATATAGCACAGCTTTTAAAAGTTCATCCACACTGTTTGAAATCAGATTTTTAGAAACTTTATACCACTCTTCATCCACTTTTCCGTCTACCAGCAACACTCCGCCATTACAGACAAGTGCATATTTTATCAACCCAATTCCAAGAAAAATCCTTTCATACTGCTCTCTTGTCCTCGTTGTCGTAGGCACTATAAGAAATCTCTTTTTAATTTCATTCAAAAGTTCAAATGTCCTTTTAGTTATATATGAAATCTCCCTGCCATTGTATAATTCTACATTTATCTTTTCTCTGCCAATATCATGCTTGTATGAATATATCAACGTATTATCCATATCAATATTTAATATTTTCATTTTACATTCAAACCTCACATACAATAACTTCCATTATCCATAAATCTCTCAAATCTATTTAAATAAATTAAACTTCATAATATAAACAATGATAAGTACAATCAGATATACAATAGGTATTCCGCGCCACATCACCTTAAAATCCTGGCTGCTCATTGTCATATGCAGTATAACAGAAATAAATACATACCATAACAGAACCATCTGCCACATTACAAGAGTAGTTCCTGACATATAATAATAAATACCTGCACTTGTCAATGCTCCGCAAAATACAGGTGCTATTGAAGCCATTGTCTGTTGGATTGCCGCCATTATTACATTTCCTCTTGTCACATACTGAACATATCCAAGCCTGTCTCCATCAGGATGAAAGAATACTATTTTGGTAACTTTTGCTCCAGTAAGCGTTGCAAGCAGTGCGTGAGATAATTCATGATGAAAAACACCAATAAATGTCAGTCTGTTAAATATAAAGTATGTAAATTCATTTCCAAAAAATGATGCCGTTACCGAATATAGCATTTTTACTATTTGTTCTATAACAAACCCCGCAACCGGTATCACAAATGTCAATATCAGTGCTGTCAAAAGATAGTTTACATATATATCATTCATATTATTCCTCATTTTCACTCTATAAAATTCAAAACCAATATTTTCCCATAGCGTAAAAACATAAGGTGCGGCACATTTGGCACCACACCTTATAAATATAAATTTTATCCTTCGCTCTAAAATCTTCCTCTGCTCTAAATGTCATTGAAAGGATACAATACACTATGATTTATTTTCTTACAACAGCCTTTCTTATCATATCTACCGGGATGATTAGAACTGCAAGTAACATTGACACAAGAAGTGCTTTCACACTTAACATTGTTGTATTAAATACAGGTCCGCCAATCTGAATCATAATTGTCTGCAATACAAATATAGCACCCATTACAAGACCAAAATTCTTATTCTCACTGATGTGCTCAAAGAGATTAAATTTCTCAGACCTTGTATTTAAACTGTTAAATATTATTGAGTAGATAAAGAATGCAAACATAAATGTCTTTTCATATAACTCCGGATTTTTGCATCCCTCAGGCATTACAAATGAAGTTATACCGGCCACATTTTCAAGAATCAAAATCGAACCTAATGTTATAAATATAGCACTCACCCCGATTGCAGACTTAATATAACCTGTGAGAATATTGTCTGTTCTCTTTGCCGGTTTTTCATTCATGTATCTGTCAAGTATTGGTTCACCACCAAATGCCATTGCTGCAAGCGTATCCATTATAAGATTTATCCATAAAATCTGAACAATTGAAAATGGCTCTGTCCATCCAAGTACAGGTGCAAGGATGTTCATAAGAAGTGTACTGATATTTACAGTAAGCTGGAAAATAAGGAATTTACCAACTGACTTAGCCATTGTTCTACTGTTAAGTACGCAATCTTTAATAGACGTAAGACTATTATTAAGGATTACTACATCTCCTGCCTCCTGTGCAACTGCTGTTCCGTCACCCATTGCAAAACCTATATCAGCCTGTTTTAATGCAGGTGCATCATTCACACCGTCACCAGTCATACCACAGACATTTTCAAGCTGCTGTGCAATCGATACCAGACGTTTCTTGTCAAGAGGTTTAGCACGGCTTACAACTTTAAGATGCGGAAGCTCTTTCTTGAGTTCTTCATCTGACATATTTTCAAGTTCTTCATGTGTAAGAACAACGTCGTTTTTCTCATCCATAAGAATTCCGGCTTCTTTTGCGATAGCTGTCGCTGTCTCTTCTGCATCACCTGTCACCATAACAACCTGTATTCCGGCACGGTTAAGCACTTCAACAGTCTCAATTGCATCTTTTCTTACATTGTCCCTGAGACACAAAACTGCAAGAAGTATCTTTTTGCCGTCTGCAATTTTTGCAACAGACAAAAGTTTCATTGTTCTCTCAGCTTCGGCCATCATCTGTTTTTCAACTTTTTCCTTGTCAGCAGCAGTAAATTCTTTCACACCGCCATCCGCATCCATATAATGAGTTACCTCATCAATAATCTGTTCCGTAGCACCTTTCCAATAAATAACACCATCTGTCAGTTCTACGGTAGCACATTTCTTTTCAGAATCAAAACCATTGTTCTCTTTGACTTTTTTCTCTATCTCATTCTCGTCAATCTTAACATTGTTAGAAAGAGCATAAGTAAGAAGTGCTCTATCCATATTATTGCTTCCGATTGCTTTTCCTTCTGAAACTTTGGCAAGATTATTCACTGTGATCGCGTCTATAAAATCATTATTTAAAAGCTTATCCGTAACTTCGCCGTCACCTGTAATAAATTCTACCAAAGAAAGATTTCCCTCTGTAATTGTTCCTGTTTTATCACTGAACAAAAGATTCATATAAGCGGAATCTGAAAATGCAGCCTTATGACTTACAAGAATATTCTTTTTGTACATTGATTCCGTATTCATCGACTGAACAAGGCTGTTCATCATAGGAAGTCCCTCAGGTACTGCCATGATAACGATACTTGCCATAAGCATTACAGCCTCAGCAACGAGCAGTATTACAAATACAGGAGTGATTGCTTCATCGGCTCTTACAATATTTAAAACAACCTGTAACACACCGGCGATAGCTGCTGCCGAAACACCGAGTTTACCGATACCTGCAGCTACTACCTCCAGTTTAAGACTTGATGTATCCTTTCTTTCTTCCTCTTCATTGTCTGTCAAAGCCTTGTTAATTTTTCCAAGCTCAGAAGCATCACCGATAACAGTTGCCACCATATATGCTTCTCCACTTGTTACAACAGAACCCATAAAAACTTTACTTGCTGATGAATAATCAGTTGACTCGGCATCATCCATACTTTCTGCTGCCGACTTTGACTCATCTCTTGACTCACCATTAAGAGCAGCCTGTGATACTTTTACACTACCATCAAAAATAAGTCCGTCAACCGGTACTTTATCACCTGCCTGAATAAGTATGGTATCACCTTTAACAATATCATTGGTAGGAATTTTCAAAAGTTTTCCGTCTCTTACCACCTTTGCAAAAGTTTTACTGTACTCTTCCTGCAAAGCCTCACTTCTTGAACTGTTTCTGTACTCTGACAGTGTAGAAAATCCTGTTGCAAGTGCTATTGCAATAATAATACTTACAATTTCAATAGCATCATTTCCACCTGATATAGCAGGGAAAATCACTCCCAATACCGCAAGTACAATTTTAAGTAAAAGTGCAAAACACAGAACTTTAATCCAAATGTCATTAAATGCGCCTATAAACATAGACCATAACGATTCCTGCTCTTTTTTTGCAAGCTCATTTGTTCCAAATTCTGCCTTGCTCTTTGCCGCCTGTTCACCAGACAATCCTTTTTTAAGACTGTCTTTTTTCATAATTTCACTCATAATTAGGAAATTTCCTCTCTTTTTCATAATTGATATACGTTATTAGCAATAATGTCTGCAAAGTTCGCCGATATTTGTATCTGTAGTCCCCTGACCGATGGCATTGAACTTCCATTCACCATTGTGTCTGTAAATCTCACCAAATATCATAGCTGTCATTCCTGAATAATTTTCAGAAAGATTGTATTTACACAATTCTCTGTTTGTCTTTCCATCAACAATTCTTATAAATGCATTTTTTATCATTCCAAATTCCTGTTTTCTTTTTATGCAGTCATAAATATTAACGACAATAACTATCCTGTCATATTCTGCCGGAACTTTTGATAACTCAATAAGAATCTGCTCATCATCTCCATCACCGTCACCTGTAAGATTGTCACCCATATGTCTTACTGTTCCCGATTTGTGCTGAAGATTTCCGAAATAAACCACATCACTTTTATCGCAAAATTTGCCATCTTTTAAAAGAATTGCAGTAGCATCACAATCGATATCTGCCGAACCCGAACCAAGCAATGAAGAAAAAAAACCTTTCTTTTCTGTCTCTGCTGCATCCCATCCAAGACCTACGAGAACATTGGAAAGACCTGCACTTTCTTTTGTAAGACTAACTTTTTGTCCCTTTTTTAAACTGATTGACATACCGTTTTCCTCCTTATAATCTGTTATTCAACATCAACGCCGTAGTTTGCACATAATGCAGCAAGTCCACCCTGGTATCCGCTTCCTATTGCATTAAACTTCCATTCATTGTTATTCTTGTATAACTCTCCAAATACAACGGCTGTCTCAATCGAAAAGTCCTCGCCCAGGTCATATCTTAACATCTCCTCACCTGTCTCTTCGTTGTAAATTCTTATGAATGCATTATTTACCTGCCCAAAATTCTGTCTTCTCTGTTCAGGCTCATATATTGTAGCAGTAAATGCAATCTTTGTAACATCTGCCGGAACCTTTGTAAGGTCTATTTTGATTTGCTCATCATCTCCATCACCTTCACCTGTGAGATTGTCTCCCATATGCTGTACTGAACCTGACGGATGAATAAGATTTCCATAAAATACAAAATCTTCTGATTTCGCTGTTTTTCCTGAATCACCAAGCAAAAATGCTGCTGCATCAAGGTCAAAATCTCCACCTGTGTCAAATTGATTAACGTCCCATCCAAGACCTACTACAACTTTTTTTAATCCCGGATTTCCTTTTGTAAGACTAACCTTCTGTCCTTTTTGTAAACTTATTGGCATTATATATTTCCCTCCTTAACTTTAAGCTACATCTATTCCATAATGTCCGCAAAGTGCTGCAAGTCCGCCCTGAAATCCGCTTCCTATCGCATTGAACTTCCACTCTCCATTATGTCTGTAAATCTCACCTACTACAACGGCTGTCTCAATCGAAAAGTCCTCGCCCAGGTCATACCTGATAATTTCCTCGTTTGTATCAACATTTACAAGTCTTATATATGCATTTGAGACCTGTCCAAAATTTTGTCTTCTTACCTCTGCATCATATATTGTTACAGTAAATGCAATTTTATCAATATTTGAAGGAATATCGGCAAGATTTACTTCTATCTGTTCATCATCGCCTTCACCCTCTCCTGTAAGGTTATCTCCCATATGTTTTATAGAACCTGAAGGATGCTCAAGATTTCCATAAAATACAAATTCCTTTTCTGTTGGGCACTTACCATTTGAACCAAGCATAAATGCTGCTGCATCAAGATCAAAGTCTGCTCCTGAGTCAAATGCATTTACATCCCATCCAAGACCTACCATAACATTTTTAAGTCCCGGATTTCCTTTTGTAAGATCAACTTTCTGTCCTTTTGATAAATTAATTGGCATAATACAATTCCTCCTTTACTTTAGTGTTCCACCGTAAGTCTGCATAAATTCTTTCTTTATCGCATCAAGTCTGGCTGCATCATCAATACGCTGTTTTCTTGCATTTTCCTGAATTGCTCTTGTCTCATCAATACCATTTACAATAGTTCTCCATGTTTTTTCAAGTGTTTCAATCTTTATAGAACTTCCTGAAGCAAGTTTTGCTGTCATCTTCGACTGCTCAACTGTATTTTGGGCATTCTTTATAAGCATCTCATTTGTCTTTTTATCAAGCTCAGCCATTGATTCAGCCTGAATCTTCTGTCTCTTGAGCATAATCGCCTGTGCAAGAGCCTGTTTAAATACAGGAAGTGTAACGATAAATGCAGAATTAATCTTTCTAACAAGATTCATATTGCTGAATTCCATTGTTTTAATCATCGGAATAGACTGCATTGCAACATTCTCTGCTGTTCTTAAATCCTGTGTTCTCTGCTCAAGCATCATAAGAGCATTATTAAGACTTGCAAGCTCAAGCTGTATCGCATTGTCAGCAGTATTTTCATAATCCTGCTGTCTCTGGGCTATGTATGCCTCAAGCTCCTTGCATCCCTGCTCCCCGGCAAGAATATATTTTACAAGCTGATGATAATAACCGACATTTGCATCAAACATCTGATTTAAATTTCTGTTCGACTGCTTTATCTCACTTTCATATTGTTTAAGCTGAACGTAAATTTTGTCAACCTCATCACCCATTGTGTGATACTTCTGCAGGATTTTGTCGAGCTGTTTTCTTAAATTTCCAAAAAGCTTATTAAAAAGCCCCTTGTCTTCCTTCAACTCATCAATATCAAACTTTGACATAATCTTCGATAATGAACTTAACATCTCATTTGACTCGTCAATCTGGCTCATACTCATGCTGTTAAGCACAATATCTGAAGCTTTTGAGACTTCTTCTGCCGCCTCAGCACCAAAAGAAACTATCGTCTCAAGATTGTTCACTTCTATCGTGCTGACCAAAGCATCCACCTCATCAGAACCAACAAGTTCATTGCTCATCTGCTTTCTATCTTCAACAATATCATATGCCTCAACTGTTTCAATCTCATTTTGTACCGGTGCCTGTACAACAGCCGGTTCCTTTTTTCCAAAATCAAGACCCATATCTTCCCTCCTTAAAAAATATTGTAGCTTTTATTTTATACACTGTCATCCGCGTCTAAAAAGTCTGTCACGCAATGACGTGTGTACACTTAACGGAATACTATTCCAATTTGGTACTTGAAGATCATACATATAATCCCCCATCTGGTGTTCTTCCATAAGCTTCATATTAAAATAATTTTCCATATTGTACCCGGTAGGTACAAACAAAGCAACATCAAACCCAAGAAGATTTAAGAACGCTATATATATCGTATCTTCCAGAGATATCACACTATCTGATGTATTTAAATAAATAAGCTTAGGATTTTTCTTTGTAAAATCAAATGCCTGCAACAATCTTGTCACTTCCTTAGGAAGATTTAGAGCTATTGCAACTATAGTATATTCTGTCCCATTTTCAAAAGTTCCCTTTATTGACTTTTGCTGCAGCAAAAGCTCAATTTTATCCAAAATATGTTCCTGCATATCTTCACGCAGAAAACCATACTGATATGCTCTGTGATTTTTTATAACATTTCTGTGAAGTCTTCCATTTTTAAAAAACTCCGTAGCAAACATTTTCATCGGATTAGCATCCGTAGGTAAAATATACGGTGCACTGTCAATCACCAATGTCTCAGGTGTCATAAGCTGTTTCAATGTAACCCAATACTCTTTTGTGTTCCTGTCTTTCACACCTGAAAATTTAGAAAAAATAACCGGAATGTTTACGATACCGGAGGCTGTCGAAAAGCCCGGCCTGTATTTCAGCTCCGTATCCCACAAAATTTTAATCTCACTGTCCATAGTATTAAGTGATATTGCATTTGCCTTGTCATACTGCTGATTTCTAAACAACATATCATCATTATACATAAGGGTATCAAGTTCTCTCTCTGCATGATATGCCACCGTTCCAATGTGCATATCTGCATTTTGCATCGGAAACTTATTTACGGCAAGATAATCCGGATAATTTATCTCGTATAATATTTTATCTTCAAGACAGCACTTTTTTCCTGCATTTGGACACAATATCAAAACATCTGTCTTTGTCCTTGCAAGGAAACGCATAAACAATGCCTCATTTTCATCATTGCACCCTCCCATGTATATAAAACATGATACCATATCATCATCCATCCCTTTAAATAACGCTGTCTGGTATCTGTTTATAAAACAGAGCAGATAAACTGCCTTATTCAAAATTTTATTTATATTTGTAATATTAGTATTTTGTTCAAGCCTCTTAGCCTCATCCAAAATGACATCAGCAAAAGCATTGACCAAAAACTCCCTTACACTCGGTCTTTCAGGAAACTGAATATTGACCTGGAGCTCCTTTACAAGCTGATATACGTCCCTGCAATTTCCTCTTTTTATCTTCGCTATCTCATCCGTATCAGGCTTAGGAATCATTTCACTTACGACAACAACATTCCTTTTCATTCCTTGGAGTGAAAGATAAAACTGATAGAGTTCATTCTCGTATGTAAGTTTATCCCACACACCGTTTATCCTGATATAACAGTTATAAAACAGATTTTTCTCATCTGCATAACGATTATCAGATGTGTTTTCAAAGCCATTTTGTCCTAAAGTATTTCCTGTCTGCAAATTATTTTTTAATTCATTAAACTTGTTTTTTCTAACAGATACTGGCTGTAAGAAATCATCAATTCCTTTTCCATCAATCCAGGCATTTGTACAATTTAGTATATGCTCCTTAAACTCTGAAGGATTATTACTGTTCCGTCTGTTTAAATCATTTTTCCGTGTAAGTTTTTTTATGCTGAAATCTTTTTCAAACGGAGCCATATCCGTATCTGTATATTCGACTGACTTTTCAAGTGATGCATCCACCTTGAGATATGCATCGTCTCCCTGTGGCTGTACAAAAACAACATCACACCCTGCATCAGCCAAAATATTTATAAGCATAAACTCATATCCGACAATATCCCCAATAAACAAAATCTTAGGTATATTCTCGCCATTCATCTGATTTACAACGCTCTCAAATTTATAATAAAGCCAGCACATAAATTTAATATATGCATTTTTAAGCATATTTTCATTTTTGCCTTTTTTTCTCAGTTCATCAAGCACATCATATATTGCTCCGGCAATATTCTCCCGCTGAAACATTCCCATCCTTGGAAGCCACTTTTTTAAAGCAGTAGAGATAAATCCCATACTCATTTGAAAATCTAATCCCATAATTTCTTCATAATACGAAAGATTACTTTCGGTGGGATTTCCGATTTTCCCCTCAATGACAACCCCCGACTTTCTTGCTTCATTATAATATTTATAAATAAACTGTTCTATTTTTTCTGATGTTTTATTAAAACGATAAAAATAAACACCCTTTTCATTACGTCCGCTAAGCGGAATGAAAAAATCATCAAGGCTTTGAAGCTTTATATGTTTTAATGTCAATTTACTCACCTCAATATTTGCTGCCTTTGTACTTGTTCATTGCGATTCCAAGCACCGAACCCACTACACCGCCGACTATATGCGTCAGATTTGATACATTATCATTGATAAAAATCCCATCTCTTATCTGACCACCGATGTAGATTACCGCCACAAGAATAAAAGTAAGCGGAATCTTTCCATCCTCTATACTCGTCATACTTGCAAGCAGTATAAATGCAAAAACAATGCCGCTTGCACCCATAAGTGCCACACCGGGAAAGAATATAAAATGAATAACTCCCGTGACAAAAGCCGTAACTAAAATTACAATCAGTGTGTCTGCTGAGCCATACTTTTCTTCAAGTAACGGACCAATCACAAGAATCATCGTAATATTTCCTATAAAATGCTCCCAGTTCGCATGACCCAGAACATGCCCGAAAAATCTAAAATAAGTCAATGGATCTGTAAACGATGATCTATAGACACAAAAAAGCAAATCATCCGAAACACCACCTGTAAGATACCCAAGCCCCAGCACTAAAAGGCATATAATCGAAAATACCAATATAACAGGTGAGTTAAATGAAATCCTTATGCCTCTGTTTTCTTTACTCATTTATCCCCCTCAAAACAAATCAATTTTTACAATTTCTATATGAAAACATACAATTTGCAACCATCTTTTACCATTTTACCATAAGGTTATTTAATATACAAGAAAGATTGGATTTTTAAGAAAATATTATAAATTCATAATTAACGAATTTACTTACTTAATTTTCGACTATTTTTTCATCTTAACTTATGTTATTATAAAATCATATAAATGACATAAGGAGTTTAAACGGGGTATGAAGAATAATTCAATTTACTACAGTGTTGGTGCACTATATAGTCCTGCTGACAAAAAAGAGCTGGCAGAATACATTATTTCGGAAAAATTCGGTTCTAAATATTCACTTGCTCTCTGCCTTGAAGATACAATAAATGATAATTTCGTAAAAGAAGCTGAAATGCAGCTTATAATAACAATAAACAATATTTACAATGCATTACAAACAAATAAAGCATTTTTCCTCCCTAAAATTTTTATCAGGGTGCGAAATTCTGAACAAATCATATATCTTGATAAACAGCTTGGCGAAAGCAGTGAAATAATAACCGGTTACATAATTCCAAAATTCTGTATTGAAAATGCAGATATTTATATAGAAGAAATTCAAAAACTAAATTCCATACACAACCATACAAAATACTTTATGCCGATATATGAAAATGACTCCATAGTAAATCTTAAACACCGATACGACAATCTATACACATTGAAAGATAAACTTGATTTAGCAGAAAAATATGTTTTAAATATCAGAGTCGGCGGCAATGACTTGTCACATCTTTTTGGTTTCAGACGGGAATATAATGAATCAATACACCAAATATCACCTATCGCAAATATATTTTCTGATATTGTAACCGTTTATGGAACAGATTATATAATCTCAGGCCCTGTTTATGAATATTATTCAGGAAATGACTGGAAAGCAGGTCTGAAAAAAGAAATAAATGATGATAAACTCTGTGGTTTTACCGGAAAAACCGTTATACATCCAAATCAGATTTCTGTCGTAAATAATGAATATAAAGTATCCCAAAAGAATTATAATGATGCACTCGAAATAATGAACTGGGATACAAAAAACAGTTCTCTCGTCTCAGGAAACATCACAAGAGAACGTATGAATGAATACAAAACTCATTTTAACTGGGCACAGAAAATATTATATCTTGCCGAAAACTACGGTATCAAACAGCTGTGAACTACCCATTGTCTTAAGCCATTGGGATTGCGGTAGCCCTATTTCAAATATCTGAAAGCTGTTTGATAATACCGCAGCACTTATAATTTTTCATTGGATAATACTCAATCGGTACATTTTTTTCATCAGCCAATCTTATAAGATGGCTCAATTCTTTTGAATCTTTATATTTTTCATTGATAAGGACTTTCCACGGAACACGCCTTAAGAGCACCCTTGTTGCCTCACCAATCCCCGGCTTTATAAAGTTTATATCATCTACCCCAAACTTAACTGCTATTTTTCTTACCTCGTCTATTCCTTTTATATTCCCTTTATTTTCCGTCTTTTCCTTATTATCAATAACAAAATAACTTTCAATTGTCTCTATAAATTGATATGACAAATCTGCATCCTTCAATTCGCCATAATAAACAGCACCATGAAAATCATTCTCTCCAATAATATCACTTCTCAAAAAAGTTCTGCTGATAAGTCCCGATACCGTACTGTTAAGGCATGAACTTGGTATCAAAATGTCATCATGTGTCCCGCAAAGCTCAGTGACATTTGCCGGGTCAGCAATAACGGCAATATCATCTGAAACACCGTCATACTGAACAATATCCTTCTTTAATTCATTTAAAATAGCTCCTTTTCCAATCCAGCCATCAACAAAAAGAAGCTGCTTCGCTTCGTATCTTTCAAGAAGATACTTCATAGCATTATCATCAATTCCTCTTCCCCTTATAATTGAAATAGAATAATGCAGCACATCTATATCATACTTGAATTTAATATACCTCTTAATCAAAATCCCAATAGGAATCCCCGCTCTTGCAAGTGATACTAGAACCACATCTTTCCCTTTCGCATTTACTATCTTATCTGCCACAACACCAACTGCCCTTGCAACCGGCTCAGAATAAACCTTTAAAGCTTCATAATAAGTTTCCATGTATTTTTCAGTCGGAACATACTCTATCGGAAGCATCTCACTATAATGCTTTCCCGATTGAATAAGTTTCTCCCTCTCTTTTGTCGACTGTGGCTCTACAAGTCCTGTTATATCCTTTAATAATAAAATCACATCATCTTTTTTATATGAACTTCTCAATATCTTTCCTCCCTCAACCTCTGAATCGACGATACTATTTAACATCTTAAAATCTATTATCTTTCCCTCAAACTCCAAATTATATACATCAAATCAATACATTAGACTAAATCCATTTAATAAGATAGATATCCTCATTTTTCTTTTTCAATGCATTCACAAGTGAATTTACTCCATTATTTCCATCATAATGTGAGTCAGTTAAAATCAATACATTATCATATGAATCCAAATCATAAATAAAAGTCTTTCTTTTATCATCATATAAGCTGCACAGCTCATATCTTTCGTGAACAGGATATGTATCAAAATCCTTAAACCGACAAACTTCAATAGGACTTCTCGTTGTCGAATGACTTCTAACCCTGCATCCGATTTTTTCAATGCATGAACCTATAAAAAGTGCAGGATACATAAACTCTTCCGTCCCTATCACCAGAACACTGCTCCCAGATTCAAAAGAAATCTCATTATGAATATCATCCCACAATTTCAGACAGTGTTCCTGATACTCCTTTGAATCGACAACTCTTCTTGAATTTATCCAGCCTGTAAACTCGTATTGTTTCACCTCAATTTTTTTTGTGGTATCACACACTATATATTTTCCATCTGCAGTATAACTGTCAGCAATCTCACTAAATTTGCTGTTATCTATTTTCACAAGATAATGTACCTTTATTCCACGTTCCTCATATAAACTCAGATTATCAACTAACATTCCATTCAAGATTGAAGCGACAGAAAACTTTAAATTACAAGACAAATCATTTTTTCCTTCATTGTATCTGTCCTCCATAATATTTACTATATTTAATATGGTATTTCCTGTCGTAACCTCATCCTCAATAAATATAATACGGTCAACTCCCCCAACAAGTTTATCAATATCTTCCCTGACAAGTTTTTGCTCAGTTGCATGACTATGGGATTCCGAAAAAAACAGATAGCTTACTCCCTGAACAATTTCTCTCGTCGTCTGAATATATTGTGCTCCAAGTTTTATCGCAGCCTCAGCGCCTATCGCCGTTGCCGTCTCGGCAAATCCAATCAAAAGCAGTTTTTCTCCCGAATACTCTTTTTCTATAATCTCTGCCAATGCATCAAACATACTCAAAGCTTCACTCGGCAAAACCGGAATATGCTTTCCCTGAAGCCTGTTCACAACCAGATAATTCCTTTTCTTATTGTTTTCTCTTTTGCCGATACGAACTAAATCACTTTCTAAATACATCTTCCCCTCCAACAGTTCTCTTTTTTAATTTATTTGTCCGAAACTTCCCAAATTTTTTCTCTAGCCTCATCCTCACTCAATCCGAATTTTTTTACAATTTGTTCTACAATCTGCTCTTCTGACATATTCATGCCTTTGGCAAATTCAATCGCACCGAGAATTTTGCCCTGAGTTAACCCCTCGCTGACTCCTTGCCGTAACCCCTGAGATATTCCATAATTCAATATCTTTTTCGCTTCTGTTTCTATTACTTTTCCGCCCATGATTCTGTCCACTCCCTTCCTGATATTGCTATATTTTCTTGCGATACTATCCACAACTTTTTTTGATAGCTCCATTATTGTTCTCTTCTCAAATTCTGTTATCTTGCCTATGTCTGCAAGTTCATTTAATTTATTGCTGATTTCAGCAAATTCATCTAATAAATTCTGTAGCAATTCCTTATTTTTATTATATTTATTTAAATTTGCTTCATGTGTAAATATGTAAAAAGGTATCAACAAATATATTTCTTTCTCCCATATGTCCTTTAACGAATATCTCTGCATTTTTATTACCGGAATACTATAAGAAATTTTTCCACCCGGAGTCACAAATTTCAATTTCATAGCATCCGAAACACTTTCATTTGAACGAAGAAACAACACTGCTGAATGCGGAAATGTTAGTACCAATACCCTTTCCCCATCTTCCCCCTCCATAACCGCATCGTCCAGTGCAATCTGAGCATCATACTCAAAAATTCTCAAAGACATGCTGTTATCTATCGTACTCTGACATTCCAAATGATACTTCTTTACATAATCACCTTTTACTACCTTAAAACTTGAATCTGTTATTATTTTTTCTTCCCTGCCATCCTGCATATTCTTAAAATGATAATCATTTGCCATTATAATTTTTTCAGTTCCATCATAATGTTCTCCAAACACCTCATTCAGCAAGGGCAGAACAAATCTAACACAATCATTTAACATAGTTCTAAATACGTCATCATATGGTGTAGAACTTTGTTTTTCATATATCTTATATTCTTCTTTATCATCAGCCACTACTTCTACCTCCTATTATACTTTAATCCTTCTTTAATGTGAACAGTAATTTACTAATCTGATATTGCAAAATATTAACAAACGAAACTCAGCATTTCTATATACATTTTCACTATACTTTAATATTTTTTATATGCAGCTTTTACACCAAAAAATTGATATTTATCATTTTTAATCATTATTTGAAATTGTGACTAAGTTTTTGCTGATTATCTCACTATATTTTGTATAAGAATATTTTAGAAAAATAATTCACAGGACAAAAAATCCCCGGCAAACAAATTGAACACACAGTTTCTCTTTGTCTGTCGGGGATTTTTAATTAACTATCTTTATTAGTTCTTCACCAGCTAAAGCCTTTCAATGACTTGTGACAATACTTACAGCGTTTAAATAAATCCACTTTGTAAGGTTTATGACAATAGGGGCATAATTTCGGTTTTACGATTGAATGTGGTATTGGCATATATGACACCTCCTGATGTAATAAGTTTTTTATTTTTTCTATCAATGACTTATTAAAATTAAATAACTATTTGTATTTTCTCTTACAACTTTTACACATGTATCCAAATGGACTTCCTTGTCTTCTATATGTAGCACATTCCTTACAAACCCAACGCTCACAAAATATACATGTATCTGCAAGTTCTTCTAAATTTTTTATTCTTCTGCATGAAACACACATTGCTCGACCATCTATGCTTAACTGTCTTGAATTGATTCCCATATTAATCCTCCTAATCTTATATTTTACCCTAATTTTTCACTATATATTTAATTAATTCTTTTCTTAAATTATTTTGCTACCATTTTCTTTTTCTTTTCAATTCATCTGTTTCGCGATTATATTCATCAATTTTTGTATTATATTCTTTGCGTTTTTCTTCAATTTTTTTTTGATATTTAACTGAATCTGCTCCATACTTCTTTCTTACTTCATCAGTTTTATCATCCAGTCTTTGATTCACCTCTTTTCTTGTTTTAGCCGAAAGCTTATCTCTACGGTCAATATAACTATCACATTCTTTTTCTAGCACATTTTCCATTCCATTAGCAAACTTATTTAAAAATGTTAAAAATCCCATTTTCCCTTCCTCCTTCACTTTAATATAATTAGTCATTTACAAAACGTTATGATCTGCATAATTCCATATTGCAACTAACTTTCAAATTATTATGTTATTTTCATATAAACACACATAATAGAATTGTAATAAAAATGACGAATATACAAAATAATACTGTCTTATTTATGCATTTTGTGGTCATCTTTCCATATAAACGAACCAAGTCCTGTTCCTTCTGATGTTGTCCAGATGTTCTTCTTTTTACTACATTCATTAAATTTTTTGTAGTTCTATCAGTTTCGTCATATATATTTAAAGTTGTATCATATATTCCGTTTGCCATATCTAATGCCTGACCTGCTTCGTCTAACTTATCTCTTAAACATCCCATTTTTTGCCTCCAAACAATCCTCTTTCTAAATAAAGCAGTACCTTATTATATTTTTAACTTAATGAAAATTACGATATAATATTATGCCACAACACAAAATTGTCAAAATTTTTATGACCATGCAAATTCTTTTACATTTTCTATACTTTTCAATTTTAATTTGTGCCAAGCCTTCATTTGAAAATAAAGAAATCATATCATTTGCCACATCACTTAATAAATTGACGTTATCATTTAATTCATCAAAATAATCTCTCATACTCAATCTCCTAACATAATTTTAACCACAGTATTTTGCCATTTAGACTTTTCAATATGCATCTTTACGCCCATATTATAGTCTTTTTAATGACTATAATCAAGCATAACATTCACATATCTTGCATAATATACAATTTTCCATCACACCATGCAATTTCTGAGCTACAATTATATTGTTTTTCAATATTATTCAACATTTCCAGATAACTATTTAATTCTACAGTACTAAATATCTTAGCCTTTTCTGACAATTTTTCACGCGTAACCTTCCTCAAAGTTTTTCCAAAACTGTCATCTGAATCAGTATATACTATTTCATCAAGTCGCTTACACCCTTTTAAACAATTATCCATCTTTCCTTCAGATTTGTCCATAATTCCTTGACACTCCGACAAAGCCTTTTGCATGTTTTCTTTTACCCAGTTTAAATACTTTTTACTGAAGTCCTGTGCATAAAAAATTTCTAAAATAAAACTACTGCAATATAATGTCAATGAATATTTCAGTTTCTCTCTAAACGAAAAATAATCACAATACATTTTCTCTACTTCAGACCTTTTTTTAGATAAATCATTTTCAAATAAAGCTGTAATTTTCTTTTCAAAAAACAATACATCTTTATATACACTTTTTTTAATATTTTGAATATTACACAATGTTGCAACTCTCTGTGTATCACTATTCATTATATCTGAATAATTTTCATACGCATATCTTAAAAATTCATATTCTGCTTCCAACTCACATAATTTATCACTATATAAGAAATCAAGTATCTCTGTTAGTTTTCCATTTATTTCCTTTAATTGCCTATTTATATTTGATAAAAAAAATTGTCCTGTAGCAATTGATAACACTGAAAACGCAGACATAAAAATTACATCTAATTTCATCGAGTATAACGATGCTGTTCCGGTTATTTTTCCATCATTATATAAAATAGAACTATATCCTCCTTGTTTTAAATGCACTAATTCCCCCTGTATTCCATCCGGTATTTTCATAATATATGCTTTTGCCAGTCTACCAGACTCAATAATCCCGGGAACCTGCTGAAATAATTCATTTATTCTGCCTGCATTTTCTTTTAAATCAATTGGTTTGTATTTTGGATTATTTATTATTTCGTCCTTTTCAATAATTTTAAAATTACCATTCATATTTTGTTCCATTTACTATCTCCAACTCATTTAGTTTGTTACTGCCTCGCTATTAATTTAATTCTATTTGTATTGGTTTCAATTTCTACATTATATCCCTTTAATATTGACAAAATAAGAGTTATTGACAGTCCACCGCTAAATATAATAATTGCAACATCTTTTCCAGCAATCGCAGCAACACCACTTGATGCTATAAATGAACTTGTAACCGCAACTGATGTACCCATTGTAGGAATTGCCACTGTCAATGCTGCAATCAACATTCCAATTTTTACAATAGATAATTTTGGTATCCACTTTAATGTATTCGCCAAATCTCCACCCACTATAATTTCATGTTCTTTACTTGAAACTGCTTTTTTCAATTCATCCTTTGTATAAATAACTTTTTTATTTTTCTTGCTTAAATTGTTAAACATGCCTAATCGTCCTTTTTCAAATTTTTTTCAAATTCTTTTTTTATCTTATTCTTGCCAGCAAATCCTTCTAAATCATCCTCTTTTATTTCTCCCAAATATATCTTTTGAACAATCTCCATATATGCTTTTCCTAATGCACCTGTAATTGTGGCTGCCGTTCCTGCTGATATTGCTCCTCCTGCTATTGTGCCTATTCCAGGAATACTCTTTAATATATTTGATACAACAGTTTTACCAACTAATGTAGAACCACCAGTACCTATTGTTGATGAAATAATAGTGGTTATAGTAGCCTTTTCAATTTGCAACCCATATATAGCTGTTATAGCTGTAAGCATCGTTATTTGTATAGGTACTAATACCGCTGCATCTGACCCTGGTATTGGTGAAACTCCAGCAACCGTCGCACTCGCTACAGCTGTTGCTATTACTGCATTAGCCATCTTTCTCTTTCCTTTTAAAGAAACTTTCTGAATATTTTGAAATGACATATGTAACTCTTCAGGTAGAACTTCTCCCATTACGTCAATCAAATTATCTAAGCCATATGCTTTTTTAGTATAATTATCATCAACTTTATAATCCTTTGCCAAAACTGGTATAACCTTTTTTAAATTTAGATTTAACTTTTCTATATCTTCTTTCATCTTTGACGCATTTGTCTCTGAAATTGCCTGAGTTAATACAATAATAATAGGAACATTTATACATACATTATCACTTGCAACGGTGTACAAAGGGAACATAATAAAAA
>ERZ779705.944-NODE-944-length-22090-cov-2.248151_pt1 | contig 22090 bp, 19 predicted proteins | sample MGYA00511385_ERZ779705 | MGnify/ENA primary metagenome ERZ779705 (study PRJEB29588, sample SAMEA2145301) | human gut metagenome | biome: human gut; feature: human-associated habitat; material: faeces | place: Denmark | collected 2008/2010 ... | reverse complement strand
GTATCATCAAACATTATGTCCTATCTTTGTGGTGGAGATGTTGCATTTTCTGTTGGAATGACAACTGTATCTACAATCCTCTCTCCAGTGATGACACCACTGATGGTATCCTTTTTGGCAAGCGGAGCCAAGATTACAATTCATGGATTACCAATGTTTGTATCTATCATAGAAACGGTTATCGTACCAGTAGCGATCGGGTTTGCATTAAACTATGCATTAGGAAAAAATGAAGCATTCAAAGAAGTTCAGAAAGTCATGCCTGGTGTTGCAGTTTTAGGACTTGCATGTGTAGTTGGAGGGGTTATCTCATCACAGGGATCAAAATTCTTCCAGTCAGGAATTGTAATCTTTGTCGCAGTATTACTCCACAACAGTTTAGGATACTTCCTTGGATATTGTGCAGGACGATTAACTGGAATGAATACAGCAAAGAAAAGAACAATCTCTATTGAGGTCGGTATGCAGAATGCGGGACTTGCCACAAATCTTGCCACTACAACAGCACAGTTTGCATCAACACCTGAATCTGCTATAATATGTGCAGTATCATGTACATGGCATTCTATTTCAGGAACATTGCTTGCTGGAGCATTTGCGCTGAAAGATAAATTAAAGGAAAAAAATAATGGATAAAACAGCCGAAAATGAATACCGCGTGACGGTAAATAACAGTATTTTTCATACAAAACTAAGAGGAACTCATGTTGTAATTTTATTTATTGCATGCTTTGCTGCACAGTTTTCAATTTATGCAGTTACCCAGAAAATGTTTAATATTCAAAATTATTATGTTGAAGAGTATCTGCCTGAGGCTGCTTTTATAATTGCTCTTTTGGTGGTATGCATTTACTATTATATTGTAGATAGGCGAACGAATGGTGTTATGCAGATGACAATACATTTTCTGGATACCTCTATGGAAATATGTATTAAAGGAAAGAAGAGCATTGTAAAGTATAATGATATTGTTGAGGTCAGCAAGATAATGGTGATTGACCGTATACATACTGAAAAAGGCTGTTACAGGATGAAGATAAAATGCCACGGCAGAACAAGTCTTGAGTTTGAGACGACAGAACAGGAGTATGATAAGCATTTGGATTTTGAAGAGACAGAATTGTATGTTTTTTATAATGCATGCAGGAAAAACGGCTTGAAATGCTGCTAGTGTACTGATTATTTATCAGGGAAATCTAAAAAAGATAACCTGTAATCGGTAGGTGTATTTCCGGTAATTTTTTTGAATACACGGGAAAAATAAAATTCGTTTACAAATCCGTTTTCTAAAGCAATTTCACGCAGTGTGATATGGCTTGAACGCAGCATTTCCTGTGAGCAGAGAATGCGGAATTCATTTAAATACTGAAAAATCGTCATACCGGTATATTTTTTAAAACGTCGGTTAAGATAATCAAAATTACTGTGCAGGGCATTCTCAATGTCTCTGCCGGTAATTTTTTCTTTGTAATTTTCTTTTAAATATTCTAATAGATTTGTCATGTTCTGATTTTCAAATTCACGTTTTGCTGAGAGGAAGGAATCATCACATAATCTCGTTATCTCCCCAAGTAATTCTATCAGTTTTGCAGCGGTAATACATTGATAATATTCGAGCATTTCATGATATGATTTTTTCATTTCACGGCACATTCTGTAAATACTTTTATAATTGGAACTGCCTGATTTAAAATGTTTGGGAACAATTAAATGATTTTCCAGTATATTCTGGCGTTGAAATATATTCATGGCATTTGTACGGCTTGATTTTGCCAATTCCATGTATTCTGTTTCTGTCAACATTGTTTCTGTGGCATTTTCCCATGTGAAATGTATATAAAAATAATGGACGGCTGATGTTTTGTAACCTTTATGACATCTTTTAGGGTCTAAAATAATATAGTCACCTTGTGTGAGATGATATTTTTTTCCATTTTCTTCTATATACATATTGCCTTTTACGATGTAAAACAGGACAAATTCCATGGGCTGACGTTGGAAATGTATAAATTCATAATTGTTATCAATATAATTTGCGTATATTATTTTTGGTAAAGTATTTAATGGAAAATGAAATGCAATCATGTCTGTCTCCTTTGTATCTGAGTGCTCTTTGAGGTTTTGGAAACAGTATATCTTATTATTTAGAATATATCAATAAAAAGTCGCTAAAAGACAAAAGAGTGTCGCCTTGTTTAATGGAACAATACATAGAAAGAGTTAAAATAAAATCATAGGTGTCTGCGGGATTGCAATAATTATATGGCAATGAGCAATCCGTAGCATTATCACATGATTTATTTATAGTAAATAAGAAAATGGAGGAAATGTATGAGAAAACGAATAAAACAAATTCTTGCAGGTGCGTTATGCTTTGGTCTGGCAATTTCTGATAAATCAGCATTGTCGTTGGGAGAAATTAATATGGATAAAGTGACAGTTCAGGCGGCTGAAAATGTAAGTGATATTACAATTGACGGAAATAATATCAATAAAGAGAATAAAAACGGTCTTACTTATAAGGGATTTGGTCTTTTGACAGCCAATTCCACATCTGACCTTTTGATGGATTATAAGGCTGAGCATCCCGAAAAATATGTTGAGATGCTGCAGTATTTATTTGGTGGTTCCAAGCCGCTTATGACTCATGTAAAAATTGAAATGGGTAATGACAGAAACAATTCTACAGGTGCTGAGAGCTGTACAATGCGTACGGAGGATGAGACTGCAAATGTAAAGAGAAATGCGGGATTTCAGTTGGCAGCAGATGCTAAGAAGATTAATCCGAATATTAAAATAAGTATCTTAAGATGGAACACACCAAAGTGGGCAAATACTACGGAAAAGCAGTATAAATGGTATAAAAATACCATTATGGCTGCCTATGAGACATATGGTTATATGGTAGACTATATCAATCCTAACAGAAATGAGGCATGGAGCGATAAGACTGACACTGAGAATGTGAAGAAATTTGCAAAGTGGATTCAGGAAGAAAACAGCGATACCATCAAAGATGCAAAAGCGTTAGATTTGTATAAAAAGATTAAGTTTATTGTATCAGACGAGGCTGAGATGATTGCAAAGACAGCAGTAAATGCCTTGTATACAGACGAGGAATACAAAAATGCAGTAGCAGCGATAGGCTGGCATTATCCGTATTCTGTGGCAAGTAAAAGCAGGGACGGTGCGGATATTCTCACAAAGGATGATATTATAAAAATTGCAGATGAAATGGACAAGGAAGTCTGGAACAGCGAGAATCAGGCTGTATTTTCTGACAGTGCTTTCCGTCCGGCAAACAATACAACATTTAAGGATGACAGCGGAAATGTAATTGCCGGCTCATCAGGTCTTGGTGGAACAGGCAGTGCATTAGAGATGGGAAATTACATTATAAAGAGTTTTGTTGAATCACGCAGAACACATGTCATATATCAGCCTGTAATCGGTGCTTTTTACCAGGGAGGACAGTATTCCTCTAAGGAATTGATTGGAGCAAAAGACCCTTGGTCTGGTTATGTCAGATATGATGCGGGTACTGTTATTTTGAGCCATTTGTCAAAATTTGCCGTTACAGGCTGGGAGAATGAGGATAATACAGCCGGCATCTGGAGAGTTATACCTCAGTCAAGTTATTGTGGAGAGGATGATGCAAATGGAGACAGACGTGTGGTGAACAGTACGACCGGTGCTGACAGTTATATGACATTGGCATCACCTGATAAGGATGAGTTTAGTACTCTGATGATTAACAACAGTGCAAAGACAAAGAACTACCGTATTTCAGTTAAAAACATGCAGTTAAAAGATAATCAGACATTGCAGTGCTTTGAAACAAAGGCAGCAGGTGACGGTACTTTTGATTCAAATTATATGTCAGATAAAGGCGATATAACGGCAGATGAACAGGGATATTATAATGTTATGGTTTCGCCGTTCTCTGTTGTTACGGTATCGACATTAGGCCAGAATAAAGACGAATTGAAAAGTGAGTGCAAATTACCTGAAAACTCAACAGACAGAACAATATTAGATACTGATGAAAACGGAAACGGAACAGTTACGGATAACGAGTATCTTTATGCGGATAATTTTGACTATTCAGATAAAAAGGTTAGTGTGATAGGCACAGACGGAAAGCTCAGTGATGAAAAAGAAGATTATATTGAGTCACGCGGCGGCAAAACAGGTGCAATTGCACGTTATACAAATGTTATTAACGGAGCATTTGAGGCAGTTAAGCTGGCAGATGGAAATTATGTACTGCGCCAGCAGTTAGATGAGAGTGTGCAGGGTGTTGGTTCAGCTTGGAACGGCTCTAATGCAGAGGTGCTGATAGGTGATTACCGATGGATGAATTACCGTGCAAATGTTGATGTGCAGTTTGAACAGACAGAAGCTAAAAGTTCATCTGCTGTCATAGCAATTCGTCAGACAGGTGGAGGAGCAGCAATTAAAGATTCTTCGGGCTATTCTTTTGAGATTGATAAAGATGGTGCTTGGAAGCTGTACCGCAAAAAAGTAACCATTTTGGAAGGAACAATTACAGACAACAGCATATTTAAACAGGGCTTCAATCAGTGGAACACTTTGTCGCTGGAAGGCAAAGAAAACCAGATTACAGCATACGTTAATAATAAAGTGGTTGCTACATACACTGATACAAACCCTGTGACATCAGGAAGAATTGCTTTAGGCGGTACATACGCTGCGATGGATTTTGATAATCTTACAGTTAAAAAGATTGAGAATACAGCTCCGTATTATGAAGAATTTATTGACAATATGCAGCAGTACGAGTTAAATGATGTAACAAAATCTAAATTAGTATTTAATGACAAGTGGTCACACCAGTGTGGTCAGGGAATGTATGTATATGATCGTACAGCATCATACAGCACAGGCACAGGTGCTTTTTTGACATACACATTTAAGGGAACCGGAGTAGATGTTTTAGGCTATATGAAAGCTAACAAGTGTAAGATAAAGGTGACTGTTGACGGTAAAGTGGTCGAGACTGAGGCAGCAGTTAATCAGGCAGAGGACAGCAGAACAAATTATTCTCTCCGAAATTTGAAATATGGAGAACATACAGTTACATTTGAAGTTGTGAGCGGTCAATGGTGTATAGATGCTATCGGCATATGTTCGGCAACATACGAAAAAGACTTAAAGAGGGGCACAAAATTTGACGTTTCAAAAGTGACATACACAGTTAACGATGCTAAGAAAAAGACAGTGACATATACAAAACTGAACAATAAAAAGGCAAGTGCTGTAGTTCCTAAGACTGTTAAGTACAATGGCGTTTCTTACAAAGTTACTGAGGTTGGAACTAATGCATTTTCAAAGTGTCAGGATTTAAAGAAAGTTACAATCGGTGCAAATATAACAAAGATTTGCAAGAAAGCATTTTATAACAGAAAGAAATTAACACAGATTACAATAAATAGTAAGCTATTAAGGAAAATTGAGTCTAATGCAATTTCCGGTATTTCAAAGAAAGCTGTTATTAAATGCCCTAAGGCAAGGAAAGCTGACTATAAGAAAATGCTGAAAAAATCGACAGGATACAAGAAAACGATGATAGTCAAATAGTAAACGATAAGCGAATAAGCCCATTCGTTTTGAGTGGGCTTATTTTATGTCTTGCGGTGACTATAACTGTAATTCAATAGTCCTGTTTATAGGTTTATATGGAGTAAATTTAACACCGGCAGAATTCATCATTCTTTTTGCTGCTATGACAGAAGGTGTATCAGAATACTTATCTGACATATAAATGACTTCTTTTATTCCGGATTGAATAAGAGCTTTTGTGCATTCATTGCATGGAAAGAGGGTAGTATATATTTTTGCGTTTTTTAAATTTGTTCCTGTATAGTTTAACAACGCATTTAACTCTGCATGGCATACATAGAGATACTTTGCATCCAGCTCGTTGTCTGAGTTTCGCTCCCACGGATATTCATCATCAGAACAGCCAAGAGGCATACCGTTGTAACCGACGGATAAGATTTTGTTGCTTTCGCTGACAATACAGGCGCCTACGCTTGTATGGGGGTCTTTGCTCCTCTCAGCAGATAGGAGAGCAATACCCATAAAATATTCATCCCATTTTAAGTAATTTTCTTTCTTCATTGTTTGTCTCCTGTTAGATCTTAATTATATGATGCAATGGTCAAAATACCTTTTGTCCCCAACATCATTATGTGTATATGAAAAAAGAGCTGCCCACACCATTGGCAACTCTTTAAGTTTTAAATAGATTACGCGATTTTATTTACAGCAATTGTAATACGAGAAATCTTTCTTGAAGCTGTTTTCTTGTGGAAAACACCTTTGCTTGCAGCTCTATTGATTTCAGAGATTGCTGTTGTTAAAGCCTTAGAAGCAGCGTCCTTGTCTCCTGCTGCGATAGCAGCGTCAACACCTTTGACAGCTGTCTTAACTTTAGACTTGATTGCTTTATTTCTCTCTGCATTTCTGCGATCAACTAAAATTCTTTTCTTTGCTGATTTAATGTTAGCCATTCCTTACACCTCCCAATTGTGAAATCTTTTGTTTCATCAAACCGGACACGGTCGCTTTGAAGTAAACATACTCATTTATCATAGTGATTATTTTGACATTTGTCAAGGCTTTTTTGATGATTTTTTACGCTTTTTTTGATGAATTGTAGCAGGCTGAGCTGTTACGAATTTTTTATTTGTTTTGAGGTGTATATTATTGCTGGATTTAGGGAAAAGTAAATTATATTAGTAAAAACTGGGCTATTGTCCACAACGTAGGCGTGAACAGCAGCAAAAACAGGAGGTTTTATGCTTAGCAGAGTGACAGACCTTGCGGTTGAGGTGAGGGAAAGTTTCCCGGATGATAATGTGGAGATTTCAGGTGTTCAAATAGAAAAGACTGATACAGGAATTTTAGGTATCACAATGACTGTCGTTGACATTAAAGATGAACATGGTGCAGAAGCGATGGGAAAGCCTGTAGGAGAATATATTACGCTTGAGTTTTCTGACAGGGGATGGAGAAAAAGTGATGAGGAAGGCTTTGAAAAAGTTTTTGCAGGTATTATCGAAAAAATGATATTAAAAAAGACACATGGAAACAGAAAAATAAAAGTTTTGACAGCCGGTCTTGGAAACAGATATGCGACACCAGATATGCTCGGAAACAAGGTCATAGAGTATATAGATATAATTCCGGAAAAAATTTGTGCCATTGCACCGGGAGTTTTGGCTCAGACAGGAATGGAGACATGTGACATTATTAAAAAAATAGTTTCAGAAGGCGGATTTGATTATATTCTGGTTATAGATTCGCTCTGTTCAAGACATACTGAGAGACTGTGCCATACAATTCAGGTGACCGACACGGGAATATCTCCGGGGGCTGGGATTGGAAACGTGCGAAAGGAGATAAATGAGAGGATTATGGGGATACCGGTTATTGCCATAGGAGTACCAACAGTTGTATCAATGGCAACCGTTGCATATGACTGCATAGAGGAAACTCTTCTTGGACAGGGATTTTCACAGGAAGAAACAGATATATTCCTGCGTCAGATGTCCAATGAAAAATACAGCGGTCTTTTTGTTACACCTAAAGATATTGATGAGCAGATTTTTTTTATCGGAAAAGCAATTGCCGGAGGGCTTAACAGTGCTTTAAATTCGATTATATTAAATTGAGTTGTTTTTGCCGGAAATGTTTTGATGCAGAGATTGATATAAACTTCTCGGCTGAGCAAAAAATATTCATATCAAAAGTTTTTTTGCATATTTTGTTCTTAGAAGATGTAAGATGCTGCCATGTTACTGCCCTGCAAGGTTTACGGGCAGGCAGTAATGCTGTCAGAAAGAGAAGGACATGATATATGAAAAATACAAAGAAAATTATTGTTATGATTGTTGTTATCATTTGGGTGGCAAGTTTTTTTGCCGTGAGACTGAAAAAATTAGATATTGGCAATAAAATACAAAATATGGTTACTGCCGGCCTGGTAAATTTCGGATATTCAAATTCTTCTGCTATAAGTATGGCAAGAAACGGAAGTGATGTTCCTCTTTTACTTAAATTTATAACTAAAACAAGCTCTGGAGTTTCGTATATGGTTGAACACGGAAACAGGTTTAGGAGTGTTGCCGAAAAAGAAGCTGAAAAGACAGCTATGACGTGGGTTGGCATAAACAGCAGAAAAAAGATATGGAGTGGAATGTCGGGTGAACTTTATATGAATGCATGTCAGGAGGAAAATGAGGACTTGGAACTGGCAAAAAAAGAGAATGAGGCGGCAAAAAAAGAAGAAAAATTGAAGGGAGACTCTGAGAAGATAAAACAAAGGGATATAGTAATAAGCCGTAATAAAACAGCATCCTTAAAAGAAAATATTAAAAAGGTTAATACATTGAAAAAAGGTCTTAACAGAAATTATCTTCTGAAAAATTTTTATATAGCGGACTCTACTACTTCCATTGACAATAATGTTTTTAATGTAAAAAAACTTTTATCGTCAGATTTAAGAATTAAGAGAAACTCTAACAAACCGCAAATACTTATATTTCACACACATGGCGGTTCAGAAGCGTTTTGTGACAGCAAAAGCGGTGTGACAGCTCAGTCCATAGTAGGAGTCGGAACAACACTTACATATAATTTAAAAAAATACGGTTACAACGTGATACATGATACGACAAAGTATGACATAATAAACGGAAGAATTGACAGAAACAGAGCATATAACAATGCGGCAGAACATGTGAAAAGAACATTGAAAAAATATCCGTCAATACAGGTTATAATAGACCTGCACAGGGATGGCGTAGGAAATAAAGTACACAGAACGACTGTAATAAACGGAAAGAGAACGGCGCAGGTAATGTTTTTTAACGGATTGTCGAGAAACCGCAACGGAAATATCGGATACCTTTATAATCCTAATCTGCAGTATAATCTTGCATTTAGTCTGCAGCTAAAACTAAAATGCATGGAAAATTATAACGATTTTGCAAAGCCGGTATATCTGAAAGGATACCGTTATAATCTCCATCTGAGAAAAAGAGCACTGCTTATAGAACTTGGAAATGAAAATAATACATTACAGGAGGCAAAAAATGCAATGCCTCATCTCGCCTGTGTGATAGATAAGGTGCTTAGCGGAAAATAGATACTGTACCACAGCAAAAATAATTCCATATTCTTTTGACTGATAACCTCCGTATGTGTTACAATAAAAAGCAATGGAAAAAAACAGCGGAGGAATACAATGGAGAGAATTAAACAGTCCAATATCAGAAATTTTTGTATCGTAGCACATATTGACCACGGCAAATCCACACTTGCAGACCGTATTATCGAAAAAACGGGGCTTCTTACAAGCAGAGAGATGCAGGCGCAGGTTCTTGATAATATGGAACTTGAGAGAGAACGTGGCATTACCATCAAGGCACAGACAGTGCGTATCGTTTATAAAGCAAATGACGGTGAGGAGTATATATTTAATCTTATTGATACACCGGGACATGTGGATTTCAACTATGAGGTTTCAAGAAGCCTTGCGGCATGCGAGGGCGCCATCCTTATAGTTGATGCGGCACAAGGTATAGAGGCACAAACACTTGCAAATTGTTATCTTGCGCTTGACCATGACCTTGAGATAATGCCTGTCATAAATAAGATTGACCTTCCGAGTGCGGAGCCGGAGAGGGTTAAGAGTGAAATAGAGGACGTTATAGGTCTTGATGCAGAAGATGCACCGCTTATTTCGGCAAAGATGGGAACAAATATAGACCAGGTATTAGAGCAGATTGTCAAAAAGATACCTGCACCGTCAGGTGACATTGACAAGCCGTTAAAGGCTCTTATATTTGACTCGTTATATGATGCGTATAAAGGCGTTATAATATTCTGCCGTATATTTGACGGCTGCGTAAAAAAAGGCGATGAGATAAAGATGCTTGCAACAGGTGCAAAGGCAGATGTTGTGGAGGTTGGAATTTTTGGGGCAGGACAGTTTATACCATCTGACGAACTTTCAGCCGGAATGGTTGGATATGTTACGGCAAGCCTTAAAAATGTTGGTGATACAAGAGTGGGTGATACAGTTACCCTTGCAGAAAATCCTTGTGATGAGGCACTTCCAGGATACAAGAAAGTACAGCCTATGGTTTATTGCGGTTTATATCCGGCAGATGGTGCCAAATATCCTGACCTTAGGGATGCACTTGAAAAACTTCAGTTAAACGATGCCGCACTGCAGTTTGAAGCTGAGACTTCAATTGCTCTTGGATTTGGTTTCAGATGTGGTTTTCTTGGTCTTTTACACCTTGAAATTATTCAGGAGAGGCTTGAAAGGGAGTACAATCTTGATCTTGTCACAACAGCACCGGGTGTTATATATCATGTTTACAAGACAAACGGTGAAATGATTGAGGTTACAAATCCGTCAAATCTTCCTGACCCGTCAGAAATTGAGCATATGGAAGAGCCTATGGTTTCGGCAGAGATTATGGTTACAAAGGAATTTGTGGGTGCAATAATGACACTTTGTCAGGAAAGACGAGGTGTTTATATCGGAATGGAATATATGGAGGAATCAAGAGCACTTCTTAAATATGACCTTCCGCTCAATGAGATTATTTATGATTTCTTTGATGCGCTTAAATCACGTTCGAGAGGTTATGCTTCACTTGATTACGAAATGAAAGGATATGTTCCTTCAAAACTTGTAAAACTCGATATTCTCATAAATAAAGAAGAAATAGATGCACTTTCATTTATCCTTCATGCTGACACAGCGTATGAGCGTGGAAGAAAGATGTGTGAGAAGCTCAAGAATGAGATACCGAGACAGCTTTTTGAAATACCTATTCAGGCTGCTGTCGGCGGAAAAGTAATTGCGAGAGAAACAGTAAAAGCGATGCGAAAAGATGTACTTGCGAAATGTTACGGTGGTGATATTTCAAGAAAGAGAAAGCTTCTTGAAAAACAGAAGGAGGGTAAAAAGAGAATGCGTCAGTTTGGAAATGTAGAAATTCCACAGCAGGCATTTATGAGTGTATTGAAACTTGACGAGGAGTAAAATAATATATCTGAAAACTGAGATATTATTGTTAGCAGGGTGATTTACCAAAGGATTGCAATTCTTTGGTAAATTTTTGGGGAGATAATTGGAAATGCAAAAACAGATTGCGTTATATGTCCACATACCGTTTTGCGTAAAAAAGTGTAATTATTGTGATTTCCTTTCGTTTAGTGCAGATGAAAGCATAAAGCGCGCCTATCTTGAAGCTTTACATAGAGAGGCTCTTTACTGGCAGAAAATTCTTTATGGCAGATACAGGATAGGAACGGTTTTTATCGGCGGTGGAACACCGACCTGTCTTTCGGCTTCGGAACTTAAACTTCTTGGAGATATTATAAAGCAGTTTGATATTGACGATAATGCAGAGTTTACGATAGAAGCAAATCCCGGGACTCTTGACGAAGAAAAGATTTGTGCTATTAGGAAGATGGGTGTAAACAGAGTAAGTCTCGGACTTCAAAGCAGCATTGACGAGGAACTTAAACTTCTTGGAAGAATTCATACCTACAATGAATTTCTTGAAAGTTATCATCTGCTCAGGGATGCGGGTTTTGATAATATAAATATAGATTTAATGAGTGACATTCCTAAGCAGAGTTTTGAGAGTTACAAAAAAACGCTTGAGCGTGTTGTTTCATTGAAACCTGAACATATTTCTTCGTATAGTCTTATACTTGAGCCGGGAACGGTCTTTTATAAAATGCACGAGGATGGAGTTCTTGATATTGCCGATGAAGATACGGATAGACAGATGTATTCTTATACAAAAAAAATCCTTGAAGAAAATGGTTATCACCGATATGAAATATCAAACTATTGTAAAAAAGACAGAGAATGTAAGCATAATCTCGTCTACTGGACTCTTGAGGATTATATCGGGATAGGGCTTGGTGCTTCGTCATGCTTTGAAGGGGCAAGATTTTCAAATTATTCAGATTTAGAGAAGTATTTTGAAATCACAAAAGAACCCGGATTGCAGATAAAAAATATTGATGATTTTGACGGAGACATAAAGAAAAGAACTGAAACTTATGAAAAGCTGACCCCAAAAGCAAAGATGGAAGAATTTATGTTTGTCGGTCTAAGAAAGTGCATCGGTGTGTCAAAAGCAGAGTTTAAAAACAGGTTTGATTACAGTATTGATGAAATTTACGGTGATGTGATAGATAAATTTATAAAAAATAACCTATTGTCTGAAAATGATAATAGTGATAGAATTTACCTGACAGATAAAGGGATTGATTTAAGTAATTATATTTTGTCAGAGTTTCTACTTTAAAGCAGACAGGAATGCAGATACCTGTATAATATTTTAAACAATGATAATATTTTAAACAATGGAGGAAATATAAAATGGCTAAAGTAAGTATCTTAATGGGAAGCGATTCAGATTTACCGATTATGTCAAAGGCAGCAGCAATGCTTGAAAAGTTTGGTATTGATTATGAGATGAAAGTAATCTCAGCGCACAGAGAACCGGATGTGTTCGTGGAATATGCAAAAAGTGCAGAGAGCAAAGGCATTGATGTTATTATAGCAGGAGCCGGCGGTGCAGCTCATCTTCCGGGAATGTGTGCAGCAATGTTTCCACTTCCTGTAATAGGAGTTCCTATTCATACAAAGTCACTAGGAGGAGTTGACTCACTTTATTCAATTGTACAGATGCCTTCAGGAATACCAGTTGCAACAGTAGCTATAAACGGAGCGGCGAATGCAGCTATTTTGGCAGCAAAAATGCTCTCTATCTCAGACAAGGAGCTTAGAGACAAACTTGCAAGCTACAAAACTGAACTTCAGGAGCAGGTAGTAGCAAAAGACGAGAAGCTTGGCAAAATAGGTTACGAAGCTTATATCAAGCAGATGTAATACTGATACATAAAATTTTCTAAAAAATATATGTATGAAAAATGCGGAACATTGTTTTTGGAAAATGATTAAAAATTAAAAAATGCAGGGTAGAAGATTACGGTTCACACATAAATATGTGAGCTGTAATTTTTTGCGGAAATGAGGTAATAATGGCAGATAATATAAAATCAGAAATTGAGAAAAGACGAACTTTTGCGATAATTTCTCATCCTGATGCAGGTAAAACAACACTTACTGAGAAGTTTCTCCTTTATGGAGGGGCGATAAATACGGCGGGTTCGGTAAAAGGAAAAGCCAATTCAAAGTATGCCGTATCAGATTGGATGGAAATAGAAAAGGAACGTGGGATTTCTGTTACATCATCGGTTATGCAGTTCAATTATGATGGTTTCTGCATAAATATCCTTGATACACCGGGACATCAGGACTTCTCGGAAGATACTTACAGAACACTTATGGCAGCGGATTCGGCAGTGATGGTTATTGATGCGTCAAAGGGTGTTGAGGCACAGACAATAAAACTTTTTAAAGTCTGTGTGATGCGCCATATTCCTATATTTACATTTATCAACAAAATGGATAGAGATGCGAAAGATTCATTTGAACTCCTTGACGATATAGAAACGGTTTTGGGAATAAGAACATGTCCTATAAACTGGCCTATTGGTTCGGGTAAAGAGTTTAAAGGAATATTTGACAGAAAAGCAAAAACAGTAAGAACTTTTGAGGCGGTTTCAACAGGCGGCGCAAAGTCAGCGGCAGAGACAGATTATTCAATAGATGATCCGGAATTAAAGAAGATAGTCCCTGATAATCTCTATGAACAGCTTGTAGAAGAAATCGAGCTTTTGGACGGGGCGAGTGATGAGCTTGATATGGATAAAGTAAGCAAGGGAGAACTCTCGCCTGTATTTTTTGGTTCTGCATTAAATACATTCGGTATAGAAATTTTTCTTAAATATTTCTTGGAGATGACATCATCACCACTTCCGAGAATGTCAAATGAAGGACTTATTGACCCGATTACAGAGCCGTTTTCTGCATTTGTATTTAAAATTCAGGCAAATATGAATAAAGCGCACAGAGACAGAATTGCATTTATGCGTGTGTGCTCAGGTAAATTTGATGCGGACAAGGATGTATATCATGTACAGAGCGGAAGAAAACTTAAACTTTCACAGCCGCAGCAGATAATGGCGCAGGACAGACAGGTTATACAGGAGGCATATGCGGGTGACGTTATAGGGGTGTTTGACCCTGGCATATTCTCTATCGGAGATACGATAACAATGCCGGGACATAAATATGAGTATGAGGGCATTCCTACATTTGCACCTGAGCATTTCTGCAGAGTTATCCAGCTTAATTCAATGAAACGTAAGCAGTTTGTAAAGGGGATTACACAGATTGCCCAGGAAGGTGCAATTCAGATATTTCAGGAGTTTACGGCAGGTATGTCTGAGATAATAGTCGGTGTCGTGGGTGTGCTTCAGTTTGATGTACTCAAATATCGTCTTGAAAATGAATACGGCTGTGAGATACGTCTTGAATCACTTCCGTATGAGTATATAAGATGGGTTGGTGACCCTTCTACGGATGTCACAAAGCTTAAGAGAATGAACAATGTAAAGGCAGTAAAAGATATGAAGGGAAATCCTTTACTGTTGTTTGTCAATGAGTGGATGATAAGAATGGTATTGGAAGATAACGAGGGACTTGAACTTCTCGAATTTAAGAAAAACTGATTTTTTTGTAAATTCTTTGTTTTTTATGAATATAATAGATACAAAAAGTTTTTGAGGTGGAAGATTTGGCTACAGTTATGCTTGATGCCGGTCATGGCGGCTTTGACAATGGTGCAATGTTTAACGGGAGAAAAGAAAAAGACGATAATCTGAGCCTGACGCTTAAAGTAGGCCAGTATCTTGAAAACAGGGGCGTAAATGTTATCTATACAAGAACAGAGGATATTTATCAGAACCCAAATCAGAAAGCAGGGATAGCAAATAGAAGTGACGCAGATTATTTCGTGTCATTTCACAGAAATTCAAGTCCTGAGCCTGATACATATTCAGGTATTCAGACGCTTGTATATCAGGCAGAGGGTATACCTCTTGTTATGGCAAAGAATATAAACAAAGAATTGGTGAAAGTCGGTTTTAAAGACCTTGGAATAATAGAAAGACCGAATCTTGCAGTATTAAGGGGAACAAGGATGCCAGCCGTATTGGTGGAAACAGGTTTCATAAATACGGAGGCGGATAATGACCTGTTTGACGAGAGAAACGATGATATAGCTAAAGGAATAGCAGATGCTATCATAAAGACTGTATCGGGGGCGGCAGGTACCGGAGTTGATGTTATATCGGAAGATATTGTCGAAACAAAACCGGACATTAAAAATGTTGCTGAGAAGTTTTCTGTTCAGGTTGGAGCATTCAGGCACTATGAAAATGCAGATAATCTTGCAAAAAACGTACAAAAACTCGGTTATGACTGTTTTATTGAAAAGAGCGGACATACTTATAATGTCTGCCACGGACGGTATGACGAGTATGTGGATGTAAAAGAAGCAGAAAAAGAGCTTTTTCAAAATGGTCTGGAGACAAGAATAATCATTTCTGCCGGGGTTTTAACGCAAAAAGAATAAAAACTACTTGCATAATATGGAAAAATGTGATAAAATCTAAATGTTAATAAGTAATTATGCTTAGAGTGGGCTGCCAAGTCCACTCTTTAATTTTGTGGAAAAGAGGTTATGTGCTTGACAAAAAGAGAGGAATATGAAACACGGACAGAAGAAATTCTCGAGCCTATTATGAAAGAGAATGATTTTGAACTTGTTGATGTGGAGTATGTAAAAGAAGCGGGAAACTGGTATCTGCGTGCATACATTGACAAGGAGGGTGGAATAACCCTTGATGACTGCGAACTTGTAAACAGAGCTTGGAGTGACATTATGGATGAACAGGATTTCATTCCTGATGCCTATATTTTGGAAGTCAGTTCCCCAGGACTTGGGAGACAGCTGAAAAAAGATAAGGATTTCAAGAGAAGCATTGATGAAGAGGTAGATGTTAAGTTCTACAAGGCAGTAAAAATACCAAATCCAAGAAATGGTAAGGAGATGTCTGTTAAGCAGATAACCGGAATACTAAAAGGGTTTGACGAGAATACTATAACTCTTGAAACGGATTTTTCTAATGAATATATTGTAAACAGAAAAGATATATCAACCGTAAAATTGACAATAGATTTTTGAGATTGAAAAAATAAGGAGGCAAAAATGGCTGCTAAAAAAACTACAAAATCAGATAAATCGGAATTGATTGAAGCATTAGATATAATTGAAAAGGAAAAACAGATAAGCAAAGAGGTTATTCTTGAAGCGATAGAGAACTCATTGCTTGCAGCTTGCAAAAATCAGTTTGGCAAGTCAGAGAATATAAGAGTAAACATTAACAGGGAGACAGGTGAAGTTAAGGTATTCGCGGTAAAGGAAGTTGTAGATGATGACGACCTTGAAGATGAAGCTACACAGATGGGAATTACTGAGGCAATCTTAGTTCATGACAAAACTGAGATTGGTGATACCGTCGAGGTAGAGGTTACACCAAAGAATTTTGGAAGAATTGCTGCACAGAAGGCAAAACAGGTTGTAGTCCAGAAGATAAGAGAAGAAGAGAGAAAGGTACTTTACGTTCAGTATCTTGAGAAAGAAAGAGAAGTTATAACAGGTATCGTTCAAAGATATAGTGGAAAAAATATCTGTGTAAATCTCGGAAAAGTTGATGCTATCCTTATGGAGAGCGAACAGGTTAAGGGCGAGCACTTTAAACCTACTGAACATATCAAACTTTATGTAGTTGAAGTGAAGGATACTACAAAGGGACCTAGAATTACAGTATCACGTTCACATCCTGAATTTGTAAAGAGACTTTTTGAAGAGGAAGTTACAGAGATACAGGATGGAACAGTTGAAATCAGAAGTATAGCAAGAGAAGCGGGTTCACGTACAAAGATGGCAGTTTCAACAGAAAATCCTAATGTTGATGCTATCGGAGCATGTGTCGGCATAAACGGAAGTCGTGTAAATGCGATTGTAGAGGAACTTCGTGGTGAAAAAATAGACATTATAAACTGGAGTGATTCTCCGGCAGTCCTTATTGAAAATGCACTTAGTCCTTCAAAGGTTATATCAGTTGAAGCAGATGAGGAAGAAAAGACAGCAAAGGTAGTTGTTCCACAGGATCAGTTATCACTTGCAATCGGAAAAGAAGGACAGAATGCAAGACTTGCAGCGAAACTTACAGGATATAAAATAGATATCAAATGTGAATAGGTAATATTGTTTCAGGAGGTGTCAGAAGTGGGCAAGGGAAACGTAAATAACATAAAAAAAACCGCATCGCGTCAATGTACGGGATGTGGTGAGAAAAAAGACAAGAAAGAGCTTATCAGAGTTATAAAAACTCCGGAAGGTGATATAACAGTAGATTTTACAGGAAAGAAAAACGGCAGAGGCGCATATATATGTAATTCAGTTGAATGTTTAAAACAGGCTGTAAAGAAAAAGTCCCTTGAACGCTCATTAAAGACACAGATTCCAAAAGAAATTTATCAGGAACTTGAAAAGGAGATGATGAAAGGTGAAAGTTGATAAGGGTCTTGGTATGGTTGGGCTTGCGACAAAAGCCGGAAAAGTTGCGAGCGGTGAATTTATGACGGAGAATGCTGTGAAGTCGGGAATGGCATATCTGGTCATTGTTTCATCGGAGGCATCAGACAACACCAAAAAGAAATTTAGAAACATGTGTGAATTTTATCATGTGCCAATCAAAGAATGTTGGACAAAAGATGAACTTGGAAAGTCTACAGGAAAGACATTTCGTGCATCTCTGGCAGTAACTGATGAAGGTCTTGCACAGGCAATATTGAAAAAGATGGACTAGGAGGTCGCAGTTTTATATGGCAAAAATGAAGATATATGAGATTGTCAGCAGTATGCAGAGACAATTCCCAGATTTACAAAATAAAGATGTTGTTACATTACTACAGGAAAACGGATTTGATGTCAAGGGCTCGCAGAGCGTTATCGAGGATGATGCGATAGGTTTTTTGTTAAAACACGCAAAAGAGCATTTGGCTAATCTTAAAAAGAGTGAGCATGCGAAGAAGAAAGATACAAAGAAGGCAGAAACTCCAAAGAAAAAGGAGGAAAAAGCTGAAAATACTTCTGCAAGTGAGAAAGCGGCAGTTAAAGAAAAGGCAAAAAAAGAAGAAGTTAAGCCGGAAGTAAAAAATACGGTTGAAGAAAATAAAGATACAAAAAGTGAAAAGGGGCAGGAAAAAACTGTAGCAGCTGAGACAGAAGAAAATAAAATGCAGGAAACAGAAGAAAAGGGAAAAGAGGAAACTGTGAAGCAAGAAGAGAAAAAAGAAGTAGTTAAAAAAGAGGTAAAGAAAGCTGAGCCGGAGAAAAAATCTGAAGTAAAGAGTGCATCAGAGGATAAAAAGGAAGAAAAGAAGTCTGACAATCAGCAGGAAGAAAAGAGAGACAACAGAAACAGTCAGAGTCGTGATAACAGGGATAACAGAAACGGCTCAAACCGTGACAATAGAGATAGAGATAATAGAAACGGCGGAAACAGAGACAACAGAAATAATGGAAGCCGTGATAACAGAAACAGAAATCAGGGCGGCGGATTTTCAAGAGGCGCAGCTATGCCAATGGATTCAATGAAATCTGAGGTTAAACAGTCAAGACAGCAGAGAGCAAACAAGGATTCAAGGAGTGCCAAACAGAAATACGGCAAGGACAGAACAAGAGGCATGGATGATGATGAAATGTTTGAGCAGAGCAGAAAAAATAAGAAGAAAGACCCTAACCGCAAGGGAGCATTTATCAAGCCTGAACCTGTAGCAAAACCACAGGAGCCGGAAGATGGAATCCGTACAATCACACTTCCTGAAAAGATGACAATAAAAGAGTTGTCTGATATAATGAAAGTAACTCCTTCAACGGTTATCAAAAACCTCTTTATGCGTGGTCAGGTAGTAACTCTTAACCAGGAGATAACATTTGAAGAGGCAGAAGAGATTGCACTTGAATATAACTGTATTGCAGAGATGGAAGAAAAGGTTGATATGATAGCCGAAATCCTCAAAGAGGATGAGGAAGATGAGAACCTTATGGTTAAGCGTCCTCCTGTAGTCTGTGTAATGGGTCACGTTGACCACGGTAAGACATCACTTCTTGATGCTATCAGAGAAACAAGCGTTACTTCAAGAGAAGCAGGTGGTATTACACAGCACATAGGTGCTTATGTGACAGAGATAAACGGTGAGAAGATTACATTCCTTGATACACCGGGTCATGAGGCGTTTACATCAATGCGTATGCGTGGTGCACAGTCAACAGATATTGCTATCCTTGTTGTAGCGGCAGATGATGGTGTTATGCCACAGACTATTGAAGCTATAAGCCATGCAAAAGCAGCAGGTGTTGAGATAATCGTAGCCGTAAATAAGATTGATAAGCCTAGTGCAAATGTTGAGAGAGTTAAGCAGGAGCTTACAGAACACGGACTTATCGCAGAGGACTGGGGTGGAGATACAGTATTTGTACCTGTTTCTGCACATACAAAAGAAGGTATAGACCAGCTTCTTGAAATGATAATCCTTACTGCGGAAGTGCTTGAACTTAAAGCAAATCCAAACAGAAAAGCAAGAGGTGTTGTTATAGAGGCGCAGCTTGATAAGGGACGCGGACCTGTCGCAACTGTACTTGTACAGAAAGGTACACTCCATGTAGGAGACAACATAGCTGTAGGAGCAGCATATGGTAAGATAAGAGCCATGATGGATGAGAGTTAAGACAGCTCTTCCGTCAACACCTGTTGAAATTTTAGGACTTCATGACGTACCTGATGCAGGTGAGATATTTATGGCAACAGACAGTGATAAAGAAGCAAGAAATATCGCTGAGGTATATATTGAGCAGGGAAGAGAAAAACTTCTTGATGATACAAAATCAAAACTTACGCTTGACGGATTGTTTTCACAGATACAGGCAGGAAATATCAAAGAACTTAATCTTATCGTTAAGGCTGATGTACAGGGTTCTGTTGAGGCAGTTAAGCAGAGTCTCCTTAAACTCAGCAACGATGAGGTTGCCGTAAGGATAATCCATGGAGCAGTCGGAGCTATCAATGAGTCGGATGTATCTTTGGCAAGTGCATCAAATGCTATTATTATCGGTTTCAATGTACGACCTGACAATACAGCAAAGGAAATTGCCGACAGAGAAAAAGTTGACGTAAGACTTTACAGAGTAATCTACAATGCTATTGAAGATATTGAGTCGGCTATGAAAGGAATGCTTGACCCTGAATATGAGGAAAAAGTGATAGGTCACGCAGAAGTAAGACAGACATTCAAAGCTTCTGGTGTAGGTATGATAGCAGGTTCATATGTGCTTGACGGAAAGATTGAGAGAAACTGCAAGGTGAGAATCAGCCGTGAGGGAGAGCAGATATTTGAAGGAGAACTTGCATCACTCAAGAGATTTAAGGATGATGTTAAGGAAGTGGCAGCAGGATACGAGTGTGGTCTTGTATTTGAAGGCTTTAATGACATCAAGGTTGAAGATCAGGTAGAAGCATATATCATGGTAGAAGTTCCTAGAACATAGTATTAAAATACCATTAGGAAAGGGTTTTAATACACAGGATTTGTGCGGCGCATAATAGCACAAATCCTGCCATGCCATAATATATGTGTGACAATATATCAAAAGAATGGGGGGAATTTATATGAGAAAGAACAGTATAAAATATTCTCGTATGAATGGAGAAGTTCAAAGAGAGATAAGTAAAATCATTGCAAGAGACATAAAGGACCCGAGAATAAATCCAATGACATCTGTTGTATCAGTGGATGTTACACCGGATTTAAAATATGCAAAGGTATTTGTAAGTGTACTTGGAAATGATGAAGAGAAAGAAAAGACACGCAGAGGTCTTGCAAGTGCTTCATCCCATATACGTTCACTTCTTGCAAAATCATTAAATCTTCGCAATACTCCTGAGCTTACATTTTTGATTGATGATTCAATTGAGTATGGTGTAAACATGTCTAAAAAAATTGATGAACTCATTGAGAAAGAAGCGAAGGGCGAAGAAGAATAGCTATACTGTAAAAAAACTATTGTATTGCAGTTTTTTTGAGGGCAAAACGCTGGTTTTGCCCTTTTTTAAAGGAGGCATGATAAATGAATGAACTTAATAAAACTCTTTGTGAGGCGGAAACTATCATGATTGCAGGTCATGTAAGACCGGACGGTGATTGTATCGGTGCATGTGTGGCATTGCAGAGATATATAAAAAGAAATTATCCAAAGAAGGAAGTATTTGTCTATATAGAAACAGTTCCGGAAGTATTTGAATTTTTAGATGAAAAAAAAGAAATTTTTTCAAATGAAACAAATGATAAAAAATATGATCTTTTTATAGCACTTGACTGCAGTTCACCTGACAGGCTCGGTGATGCACAGAAAGCATTTTACAATGCAAAGAGCACTATGTGTATAGACCACCATATAAGTAACAGATACTATGCAGGTATAAATGTGGTGAATTCAGATGCAAGTTCAACATGTGAAGTTTTGTATGAGCTTATTACAGATGAAGAAAAAATTTCAGATTTATTTAGTAAACAGAATATTGGGGACAGTATTGATAGACTTTCCGGTGAGAAAAAACTCGGGTTTGAGATAGTAAGAGCATTATACATAGGTATCATATTTGATACAGGTGTGTTCAGATTTTCAAATACATCAAAGAGGACTATGGATATAGCAGGTGAACTTGTTGATACAGGTATTCCTTTTTGGAAATATATTGATGAGTGTTTTCTTCAGAGAACTTATACACAGACACAGCTTCTTGGAAGAACTCTGCTTGCGAGTATGCGTGTCATGGATGGAAAGTGTATAGTTGCAACTATAACAAGAAGAATGATGGAGTTTTATGAAGCTAAGAACGAGGACATTGAGGGAATAGTCGATCAGCTTCGTATAACACAGGGCGTTGAAGTTGCAATTCTTTTACATGAGATTGGTGACCAGGA
>ERZ779705.936-NODE-936-length-22195-cov-11.897922_pt1 | contig 22195 bp, 22 predicted proteins | sample MGYA00511385_ERZ779705 | MGnify/ENA primary metagenome ERZ779705 (study PRJEB29588, sample SAMEA2145301) | human gut metagenome | biome: human gut; feature: human-associated habitat; material: faeces | place: Denmark | collected 2008/2010 ... | reverse complement strand
CTATGCTATAACCTATTGCCTATATTTAAAAAAAATGAGTGATTACATAAAATAAACACATAGCGAAAAAGTAAATTTGGGCAAAGCGTAGCGAATTAGCTGATAGAGCGTTCGTTACGCTTTGTTTTTCTATGGGACAGAGCCAACGAAATACCACCTCGAAGCCAAACGGCGCAGAAGTTCAGTTACCACCTCGTTACTCCCGTAATGGGTGCAAATTTCTTGCTAAAAGGTTCTTTTTCTGCGTTTTGCGTTGATTTACATAGCTGTCGGTAACTCACTAAGAACTAATTTTGTAACCAAAAAAAGGAGTGAGTTATGCGAAGTACATTCAAGGTATTATTTTACGTGAAGAAAGGCAGCGAGAAGCCGAACGGCAACCTGCCTCTGATGTGCCGTATCACGGTGGACGGCGAGATTAAACAGTTCAGTTGCAAGATGGACGTTCCCCCACGCTTGTGGGACGTGAAGAACAGCCGTGCTTCGGGCAAGAGCGTCGAAGCGCAGAGAATCAACCTTGCAGTAGATAAAATCCGTGTGGAGGTAAACCGCCGCTATCAAGAGTTAATGCAGACGGACGGTTATGTTACCGCCGCCAAACTCAAAGACGCCTATCTCGGTATCGGCGTCAAGCAGGAAACTTTGCTGAAGCTGTTCGAGCAGCACAACGCCGAGTTCGAGAAGAAAGTCGGGCACAGCAGGGCGCAGGGTACATTTACCCGTTATCGGACGGTCTGCAACCATATTCGGGAGTTCCTGCCCCATACCTACAAGCGTGAGGATATTCCATTAAAGGAACTAAACCTCACGTTCATCAACGACTTCGAGTATTTTCTGCGCACGGAGAAGAAATGCCGCACCAATACCGTGTGGGGCTACATGATTGTGTTGAAACACATCGTTTCCATAGCGAGGAACGACGGGCGTTTACCCTTTAATCCCTTTGCGGGATATATCAACTCTCCCGAAAGCGTGGACAGGGGCTACCTCACCCAAACGGAGATACAGACGCTCATGGACGCACCGATGAAGAACGCCACCCACGAGCTTGTACGGGACTTGTTCGTCTTTTCTGTTTTCACGGGTTTGGCGTATTCGGACGTGAAGAACCTCACCGCCGACCGCCTGCAAACATTCTTCGACGGCAACCTGTGGATAATCACCCGAAGAAAGAAGACCAACACCGAATCGAACATCCGCCTTTTGGACGTTCCCAAGCGTATCATCGAGAAATACAAGGGGCTGGCAAGGGACGGTCATGTTTTCCCCGTTCCGAGCAACGGCAGTTGTAACAAGATACTCAAAGATATAGGCAGACAATGCGGCTTCAAGGTGCGTTTGACCTACCATGTCGCAAGACATTACGAATTGTCTTTATCGCTGAAATTGAATAGATTGCAAAGATTTGTTTCTTGATGGGTAACGATTTAGAAACAAGCGAAGTTCTGTATTTCACCTCGTTTTGCATTAAATCAAAAGAACACTTTTTCTAAATGCAAATATAATACTATTTTTTGAAAAACACACTTTTTGGATAGTCAAATTCAGCGAATTACCGGCTATGGTTGCTGAAATTTATACTTCAATCCATATTCTTCCAGTTTGTTGTACAGCGTCGTACGTCCTATCCCGAGCAGTTCGGCGGCAACCTTGCGGTTCCCGTTCGCCTGCTTCAAAGCGCGTAAGACACGCTCCTTGTCTTCCGCATCGCTGCGCAGGGCGAAGCTGACAGGTGAGGTCGCCCTCGTCATGGCAAGTTCCAGATGCTCTTTCGTGACAAGACCCGTCTGTGCCTGCAACACCGCGCCCATGATTTTCTGACGAAGCTCGCGGACATTGCCCGGCCACGCATGGGTCAGCAATGTCTTGCGGGCTTCTCCGTCAAATCCGATGACATCACACTCCAGTTCCCGGTTCGCAATTTCACGGAAGAACTCAGCCAGCGGCATGACGTCCTCCTGACAGTCGCGCAACGGCGGGACGGTTATCTTGAAGTCATGCAAACGGTACAACAAGTCCTGCCGGAAACGCTTTTCATGGACCGCCTTCTCCAGATCCTCGTTGGTGGCGGCGATGATGCGGACATTGAAACTACGGTCAGATTTGTCACCTACCGGACGGTATCTCCGTTCCTGTATGGCTCGCAGAAGCATCTGCTGGGTTTCCGGTGCGAGGTTGCCCACTTCGTCCAAGAACAGCGTGCCGCCTTCCGCTTCATGGAAATAACCTTTCTTTGTGCTGTCCGCACCCGTGAACGCTCCTCTGACGTGTCCGAAGAATGCCGACGGCGCAAGCTCTTTGGTAAGCGAACCGCAGTCCACAGCCACAAACGGTTTTCCTGCCCGCTTGCCCTTGTCGTGCAGCAGGTGGGCGATATGCTCCTTGCCCGTGCCGTTCTCCCCGAATATCAGCACGCTCATGTCGGTGGGGGCTACCAGCCTTATCCGCTTCATGATGGCTTGGAACGCCGAGCCGTCACGCGAGAACAGGGGCATACGGCTTCGTCCGATATTCCGTTCTTTCAATATGGTACAGAGCAGAGGTACGAGCCTGTCCTCCACGAGTTGTTTGGGTATGTAGTCCAGCGAGCCGAGTTTCATGCTTTCAACCGCCGTATGCACTTCGGCATAGTCGGTCATGATAATGAACGGCTGCATCATACCTTCCTTGCGCATCCAGCGAAGCAGGTCGATACCGTTGCCGTCGGGCAGGCGCAGGTCGGAAACCACGATGTCCCCGTCTGCGGCCTGTTGCAGATATTTCTTCGCAGTCGAGAGGTGGAAAGCCTGCACGGTGCGGAACCCCTCGCGTGCCAGCAGGTTGCAGACGAACTCGCAATACACGATGTTATCCTCCACCACGATGATTTTTGTCTTATCCATTTTCGTATTTTCTCCTTTCTTCTTTTGCCAGCCGGATGATTTCCGAACCCTTATCCAGCACAGCTTTTACAGCATTGCCAATTGTTTTATCGTCAGGCGTGCCTTCGCTATGAAGCAATTTGTATAGTTCCCTTAACGGTCGGTCGGCACGGAGTATCTCCCACGAACTTCGCAGGTGGTGTGTCAGGGCGTCCAGTTCCTGAAGGTCTTTCTTTAGACCCGCTTCCCTGATTGCCTGCATTTCCTTTTCGGTTTCCGTTATCAGTTTATCCAGCATGACGGATTCATTGCCGTAGGAAAATAGGTAGGTGAAATCCGGCTTTTCATTCCGGTTGCCTTTCATGGCGCAATTGTCTGAAACCTCCATAAGTTCCGATATGGAGAACGGTTTGAGCAGGCAACCGGAGAATCCACGTTCCACAAGTTCCTCCTTGCTGCAACTGCCCGAAGCGGTTGTCACGACTACCGGGATAGTCTTTGAATTGCCAACGTTGGAGGTGCGTAGCAGTTCCAACAGCTCGAAACCGTTGATTTCCGGCATGTTCAGATCCGTCAGAAGCAGGCTGTATTCTTTCCGGCGTATCATTTCCATCAATTCCGCAGCATCGGTGCAGGTTTCGCAGTGTACGCCTTCCTGTGCATACATTTCTTTAAGCATCAGGAGCAATACCTCGTCATTGTCGATGGCTATCACATCGTGGAATCTATGGTTATGATGAATCCTTGTCTGATTTATCCTTTCCGGCAGTTCTTCGGCTGTCTGCATGGGTATTCCCACCGTGAAACGGCTGCCTTTGCCTTTCTCGCTCTCCAACCGTATCGTGCCGCCGAACATTGTCACGATACGCTGCACGATGGACAATCCCAGACCGAAACCGTCTTTTGTGGCGGCGTTTGAAAGACGTTCAAACGCACCGAACACACGTTGCTGTTCCTCGTTGGTCATTCCTGTGCCCGTATCTTCGACGATAAGTTTCAGGATGCTGTTATCGTAGTCCGTTCTCAGGGAAACGCCACCGTTCTCCGTGAACTTGATGGCGTTGGACAGCAGGTTGTTGCCGATTTGCAGGATACGTTCCTTGTCGGTCAGGACGACTGTATCCGTTTGATTGGTTATGGTCAGAGCCAGCCCCTTGTTCATGGCAATGGGCGTAAACTCCGTTTCGAGCGTGTGAATAATTGCGGGAATTCTGCAAGGAGAAATGTTCGGCTGCTCCTTGCCGTTATCCAGACGGAAAAAGTCAAGCAGTGTGTTAAGCATTTCACGCATACGGTCGGAAGATTGCCGGATATTTTGAACATACACTTTGATTTTGTCCGTGTTACAATCTTTCTGCATCAACCTGGCATAGCCTGTGATTGCTGTCAGCGGTGTGCGCAGCTCATGGGTGATGGTATGCACGGCTTTCTTGCGGGAGGTTATCAGTGCCTCGTTTTGCTCCACCGCTTGTTGCAATTGTCCGATTAAATCCGTCGTATCTTGTTTGTATCGCTTGATGCGGTTTGCATTTCGATGGATGATGATATAAGAAATGACCAATAGCAGTATAACGAATCCTGTCAAGCTGCCAATCTGAATGAACGACCGTTCCCGCATGGCGGCTATCTCGCTTTCCCTCTTTTGCAGGTCTGCTTGAACTTTCTCCTCTATTTGAATAATCAGTCCTTGCAGTTGTCTATTGAGTTCCGCATTTCGTGTAGTAAGACTGTCGGCATGTTCCGATAAACGACGGCTTTGCTCCTGTTGCTCGGATATCATATTCCGATTGAGAGAGCGGAGCATCGTGGTTGTCACGGTGGGTTTCACTTTCTCTTTTTTGCCAAAGATGCCCAAGAATCCTTTTCGTTTAGGCTTCTTAGGCTGTTCTTGGATACTATTCTGTACAATTACTGGTACTTGACGGGTTATCTTTTCATTGATGGCTTGTTGCTGTTCAAGTACCTGCACAATTTGGCGCATCTGTCGTTCCTTATCATCAAGAAGATTGCGCACACTGTCGATACGCTCTGCCGGATAGGTAACTTTGAAACGGCACAGCATACTGTCTATTGCCATACGCCGGGCATGGTAATGTTCCAAATCGTCATTATCCCATTCCAATATCGTTTCACCCAATAAAGAAAACTCTATCAGTAGAATATGGATGTCGTTTATCTCTTTCCTGAACTCGTCTATTTGCCGATTATTGGATTCAAGATTTTCAACTTCTTGCCATTCCTTATGCCAAGTGTATGCTATACACACTATTAATAATGTCATCAGCAAATAACCGGAAGCTATTATTCTTCGAATTAATATCATTTATTTTGTTGCTTTATAAGCATGATTCAATTTTTATAATCATAAAATATTTTTAATATTATAACAATTGCAAAAAGGAAATCATCGAATTACCCCTAAATACTATTGGCAAGATTACGTATGTAACCATTTAAGATTTTTTACAAAATTCACAAAACACTTCAAACCGTCTGTCAGCGTATCACGCGGGCAGGCAATATTCCAACGCATGAACCCTTCACCCTCTGCGCCGTACATCGTTCCGGCATTGAGCCATAATCCGGCTTCAGCGACCAATCGCCATTCAAGTTCCTCCGAGGATATACAAAGTTTGCGACAATCCATCCAGACGAGGTATGTCCCCTCCAATACCGTAACAGGAAATTCCGGCAAATGCTCACGACAGAACTCCCGCATATAGAGATAATTGCCGTGCAGGTATTCGATGAGTTGGTTCAGCCATTCTTCCCCTTCGTTGTAAGCCGCCTGAGTAGCAATTACCCCGAACGGATTGACATCGCATACCTCATTGTCGTTGATAGCTCGGTCAATTTTTGCCCGATGGTCGGCATCGGCGCAGACGATGTTCGCAATCTGCAATCCGGCGATATTGAACGCCTTGCTGGGAGATATGCAGGTGACGGAATGTCGCAAGAAATCTTCCGAAACAGAGGCAAACGGGGTGTAACGGTGTCCCGGGAAGACCAGTTCACAGTGAATTTCGTCCGAAACGACCGTAACGCCGTGACGGATGCAGATTTTGCCGATATGTACCAGTTCCTCACGTTTCCAGACCCTTCCGGCAGGATTGTGAGGATTGCACAACAGCATCACCTTCACTTTGGGGTCGGCGGCCTTACGCTCCAGATCTTCGTAGTCAATCGTGTAAGTATTATCAGCAAAAACCAACGGAGAAGAGACCATTTCGCCCCCATTGTTACGGATGGACGAAAAGAAACAGTTATAGACGGGAGTCTGCACCAGCACCTTGTCACCCGGCACGGTCAACGCCTTGATGATTGCCGATACTGCCGGCACTACGCCCGATGTGTAAATTATCCATTCACGGTCCATCTTCCAACCGTGACGTCGCGCGAACCAGCCCGTAACAGCGTCATAGTAGCTGTCGGGCACACGGGTATAACCGAAAATACCGTGTTCCACCCGTAGGCGCAAAGCATCGACGATAGCGGGGGCTGTATGGAAATCCATATCAGCCACCCACATCGGCAATACATGTTCGCTCTCGGCACTGTCCCATTTGTAGGAACCGGTTCCCCGCCGCGAAATATGTTCATCGAAGTCGTACTTCATATCTTCGCCTTAATCGGTAAAACAAGTACGCTCGTCCCGGAGTCGTATTTCACAATCGGCGGGAGCCTTGATATTCTCGTCTATGGTTATTGAACCGAACTCGTCGGCCACGATGCGTCCCGACATCGGGTTCTTGATATTCGTGATGGCTCCGCGAATATCGGCCTGCAAAGTGCTGTACTCGAATGCCCGGTCACAATCCGGTCCGAAAGTACAGTTTTCAAGTATCAGGTCGTGTGCATAGCAGAGCGGTTGTTCACCCGTAATGTGGCAGTTCACCAGACGCAGGTTCTTCGAGTGCCAGCCGAGATACTCGCCGTTGAGTTCCGAATCGTAGATGGTCACGTTCTCCACCTCCCAGAACGCATCCTTCGTCGTAATCTTGGCATTATGAATTTCCACATTCTTTACGTATTGGAATACATATTTGCTGTCACTTTCCAGTCCGTCCACATAAATGTTGTTGCTGAACATGAAAGGATAAGTGCCCCCATGCAGTTTGAGGTTCTTGATGCGGATATTGTTGCAACGCCAGAATACCTCGTCGGCATCGTTCATCGTTACGTTCTCGATGTCTATTTCGTCCATCTCGCGGAACATCTTCGGCGCATCAATAATCGTGTCGGTCATTTTCAGGTGGTCACAATACCACAGGGCCGAGCGGCCTCCGACATCGAAATAACAATGGTCGATTTTGAAGCCGTGTACATGCCAGAAAGGATAATTACCCTCGAAACGGCATTCGAACGCTTCGATGTTGCTGCACTCTTTGATGGCCGATTCTCCGGCACGGATAATCACATTCTCCAGACGGAGGTCATGGGATTCGAACAAGGGACGTTCGCCCCCAAACTCAGTATCTTTAATAAGTTTCATTTGAGATATTGTTTTAGTTATTACTGGTTTCAAAAGTTACGGTCACATTGCCTCGCCCGAGAGCAGAAGCCAGCCCTGACGGATCATCGAGCCGCCCTAAACGGGTGTAGCTGTAAGACGAAGAGAACGTTTCATAGAAAAGGACGAGACAATTGGAACCGTAGAGCATCAAATCCCCGTTCCGGATTGTCCCCGGCCGGTTACTGTCTGTAGGCAGATTTTCAGACAGGTAATGGTATTTCTCGTTGCCGTTCATCTCGTTCATCGTTACCGTCATTGGCAGCAGAGCGGCAAAGGCACGTGCCGTGGCATTGTCTTCAAGGGTGGCAGCGAAGCTGCGGCCGCCTGCCCGGACTGTAATGTTTCTGTTCATTTCGTTTTCTCCTCCATTATTTTCATTGCCATTCCCGCTATCGTCATTTCCGTTTCCGGAATTGTCGTTATTTCCCGGTTCTTCGGGATTAGGAACGGGAGTCACCGGATTTTCTGTTATAGGTTCATCGTCAGGACTGCAAGCTGTCAGTGCGGATGTGGCTGTCACAAGCAGCAAGACCATGACAATAATACATCTATTCATATCTTGTTCTATTTTAAGGTTTATAATTCCAATCCCATTTTATAGGCATTTTCAAGATGCTCAGGTGCTATTTGACGAGCTATATTCTCACATCCCGTACAACCGCTCGCCAGATAAGTTCCGACCTCTTTTCCTCCCAACACGCCGCTGATGATATGAAAATAACCCAAAGCCTGGTCGAAAGTATGCTCGCTATTGTCTCCCGCGGTCATAAGCAACACGGTCTCTTTCTCAGGATACTTATCCTCGACGGAAATGGCATATAGACGTTCGATAAAGGATTTCAGTCTCGCCGTAATCGTCCAAAAATAAAGTGGCGAGGCCATCACGAGTGTATCACATGCAGCAAAAAGCGGATAAAGTCGTTGCATGTCGTCTTGTACGGCGCAACGGTTCCCGTTACGCTGGCAAGCTCCGCATCCCCGGCATCCCGCCATGCGCATACTGCCCAGATACACTTTCGTCACGCTATGTCCCTTCTCGGACAGCCCTTTGATATAGGCATCGGTCAGATGATCCGTATTGCCTTGTCGCGTACCAGCACTCATCAGTACAAGGACATTTTTCCCGTTACCTTGGCATATTGTCTCGACTGTCGTGGGACGAAAATCTTCTTCCGGTTTACTCTCTTTCAGAAAACGGAAGATAGCCGACCCTCCAAGCAATACGCCGCCAGCAGTCAGCAAACTATTTCTTAAAAATATTCTTCTTTCCATATCTGGCAATTCTTGTTTCAAGTAATTATTCTTCTGATTTTCATATTGCAAAATTAGATTGAAACTGCAAGCGACACGGTAGATGAATTACAGAGAAGATAACCCCAATTACAGATTATATAAAAAACACCTGCCAACTTGATGACAGTGGCAGGTGCTATCGCTTTTATTCCGGCTTTATAGTGGATTCAATCTTTATTTCAAGTATTCTTTGAAGAATTGCTCCAGTTTGTCGAACGGAATGATATTCGTCCGGTCGTACAAGTCCGTATGCACAGCACCGGGGATAATCATCAGTTCCTTGTTATCACTCTTCAGTTTCTTGAAGGCATCCTCGCTGAAGTAACGGGAGTGGGCTTTCTCTCCATGAATGAGCAGTACGGCACTGCGGATTTCATTGCTATAGGCAAGGATAGGCGCGTTGAGAAACGCAAGATTGGAGGTTTTGTTCCAGCCCAGTCCGGAGTTGATGGAACGGGGATGATAGCCTCGTTCAGTCTTGTAATAGTCGTAATAATCCTTCATGAACTTCGGCGCGTCATCGGCAGGTTCCGGGTTCATCACGGTGCGGGGATAAGTACCGGTCCGATAGTCTTCCGTGCGTTGGGCACTCAGTTGACGGCGCATCTCATAGCGGGCGTCTGCATTGTTATTTGCATCGTAATAGCCGTTTGCCGAACAGCGGCTTATGTCGTACATCGTGGAAGCCACCGTTGCCTTGATGCGTGTGTCATTGGCAGCCGCATTGATGGCAAATCCGCCCCAGCCGCAAATACCTACTATGCCGATACGTTCGGCATCCACGTCCGGACGTGTCGCAAGGTAATCCACCGCAGCCGAGAAATCTTCAGTGTTGATGTCCGGTGAAGCCACGCTGCGGGGCTGTCCGCCGCTTTCGCCCGTGAACGATGGATCGAAAGCAATCGTCAGGAATCCCCGTTCGGCAAGTGTCTGGGCATACAACCCCGATGACTGCTCCTTTACTGCCCCGAACGGACCGCTGACAGCGATAGCCGGCAGTTTCCCTTTGGCGGTCGTTTTCGGTACATACAGGTCGGCGGCGAGCGTGATGCCATAACGGTTGACGAAGGTCACCTTGCTATGGTTTACCTTATCGCTCTTCGGGAATGTCTTGTCCCATTCCTGCGTCAAATTCAGTTCTTCCATATTTCTGCTACTTTGATTGTTCTGTGCCGTGCTTTCCGTCAGAGCGAAAAGGCAGAGGAAAGCGGCAGTTAAAATTGTCATGCGTTTCATAATCGCTGTGATTTTGATGTTTATTGTTTCTTGTTCTCTTTTTTCTTTGCAAAGTTACAGGAGATTACAGAGAGGCTTGGTAGATGGATTACAGATGTTATAACCCCAATTACAGAAGCCGGTCGTTTCATACCTTTTTCATCCACCGTTCCCGTTTTAGGCGGACAAGGAAAATCATGCCCCGGAAACACAACTCGACGCACATGGCAATCCATACGCCTTTCAGACCCAACGTAGGAGCGAGCATCGCGGCCAATGACAGACGCACCGCCCAGATGCTGAAAAAATTCATCAGGCATGGAACAAGCGTGTCAGCCGCCCCGACAAAGACCCCGTAAGCGACAATCGAAGCCGCGAACATCGGCTCGGCGAACGCCTCGATGCGCAAGGCCATCACGCCCAATTCCCGGATTTCCCCAACGGGTGTCATCAATCCGATAATCTGGGGCGCGAACAGATACATGAGTACGCCCATCAATCCCATAATACCCATTCCCATAAATACGGTGATGCGGGCGAAACTGCGTGTTAGCTTCCAGCGGCCGGCACCGATACTTTGCCCGATCAGCGTCGTGGCAGCATCCGCAATCCCGTAACCGGGCATATAGCAAAGGCTCTCGGCGGTGATGGCAAACGAGTTGGCAGCGATGGCGAAGACACCTAACGGTGCCACGATAACCGTCGTCATGATTTGCGCACCGCAAATGACGATATGCTCTATACCCATCGGAAGACCGATATGTATAGCCTTTTTCAAGGTCGCTGTTCTCAGCCGGAAACTCCCTTGCTCTCCCGTCAGTTTCAATTCATCGGAACGCATCCAAAGATACCGCAGCAATATCCCGGCAACCACCGCTTCGGCAGCAGCCGTACCCAACGCCGCACCTTCCACTCCCAATCCGGCACCCGGCATCGTGAAAGAGACTCCTGCCACGTGCCATTCGCGTGAAGGGAAAATCAGAAAAAAATTGAAAACGACATCCAGTATGCACATTGCCACACCTGCCAGACTCGGCACGTACATGTTGCCGCTGCAACGCAACATGCCGCCTGCAAGGAAATTCATCTGCAAGGCAGGAAGGAAGAGCGAAAAGATAAAGAAGTAGAGCGACGCATCATGGCGAATGGAAATATCACCTCCCAACCAACCGGGAAGCATACCGCTGATTGCTGCACCAAGTACGGCTAATAACAGGCTGAAAACAAGTGTGGCGGTCAATGATTGCCGCAATACGGCACGTGCTCCCTGCATGTCGCCCGCTCCGATTCTGTGCGCTACTTGTACGGAGAATCCGGTGGCAGCCGCCACACATAGCCCCCAAAAGAGCCATGTGGTCGTCGATACCAGTCCGATGGAAGCCGAAGCCTCGGCTCCGAGGTGTCCCACCATCGCCGCATCGATATACTGCATGACAATGGAAGAAAGTTGTACGATGACAGCAGGAACGCTGAGCAGCACGGTCAGGCGTAGCCGTTGCCGCAGCGTCATCGGTTTACCGTCACGGATTGACGCAAGCAGGGCGTTTGTTTTGTCAGCCTGTGCCGTCATCCGTTCCGTTCTTTGATGAGTTTGAACACCTTTCCGTAAGTGAACATCCGCCAAATCCATTCCAACGGACCGAATTGACATAAGTGCAACCAGACACTGCTGAACAGCGCCTGCACAATCCATGCTCCGGCAGCAATCAGAACTACGTAAACTAATCCCACACCGGCACCAAAACCAAAACCGATGCCGTAGAAAAGCAACATCCCGAATACCGATTGACCGATGTAATTGGTAAGTGCCATGCGTCCCGACATGGCGGAGAAACGGAAACCTTTCCATTGCGGACGCCGGAGGTAACAAAGGCATATACCGGCCACATAGGCGAAACCCAGCGGAAAAACGCTGGTGAAATAGAGTACGGCGTGCGTGCCCCATCCCCACGGGCGACCGTTCATAGCACTCCACGCATAGATGAACGACAGCGGCAACCCGACAATGAATCCGTAACAGGCGATGCGTTTCAGTTGCGGCACGAGGTCGGACAAATTGGCATAGAGGCGATTACGCCCGATGCAAAAGCCCAACAGGAACAGTCCCATCACTTTGAAGTAACGGTTCCCGTCGATAAATTCCTGGACACGTACCAGCGCCCCTTGTATCAAAAACTCGAAGGTTCCGCTATAATGTTTCGCATCGCGCAGCCAATAGGCGAAGTTCTCGTCCGTAATGCCGTATCTGTTACAATAGAATTGTTGAAGTTCCACCACTGATGCCGACGGGTATATACCGGACAATTCCACGGCAAAATCCACAACTACAGGTATCGCCATCAAAACGAATGCCCACACCAGCAACGCCCGGTTGGGAAGATTGCGGAACAATGGCAGCAGCATACCGAGCAAGGCGTACAACATCAGTATATCGCCGCTCCAAAGAAACATCAGGTGCAGAAATCCTATCAGCATCAAGACAAACATGCGCCTATAGAAGATGCGGAAACCGTTGGCACCCTTTCTTGCCGCATTGGTAATGATGATGGAGAAACCGATACCGAACAGCAGCGAGAATATCGTGTAAAATTTGCCGTCGATAAAGATGTATTGCAGGTAACGCACGATACGGTCGATTCCAGCCGTAGGCATGGCACCCGCAGCTTCAACCGGAAGAAAGGAATACAACGAAAACTCAGGGAAGTTGGCCAGCGCGATACCCAACAGGGCCAATCCGCGCAGCACGTCCAGTATGGCGTACCGCTCGGATGAACTGATAGGGATGGCTGTATGGTTGGTTACTGATTCCGGTTCCATAAACTATTGCTTTTCATTCCTGTCAATATTTCGGATAGACCTTGCCGGTACGCCTCCTACAACCGTGTTGGCCGCCACGTCTTTCGTCACTACCGACCCGGCAGCGATAATGGCGTTATCACCCACGGTCACACCCCGCAGGATGGTAGAGTTGGAACCGACCCACACGTTTTTGCCTAAACGGATAGGGGCCGGATACATCGCCCCCCGGTCTTCGGGAGCCGTGCCGTGGTTGAGCGTGGCGAACACCACATTATGCCCGATGAGACAACCGTCGCCCAATGTCACGCCGCCATGATCCTGAAAATGGCAACAGGCGTTGATGAAGACATTGCGCCCGATGGTGATATTCTTGCCGAAATCGGTGTAGAACGGAGGAAACATCTTGAATGTTTCCTCCACGGGTTTGCCGAGCAGGCGTGACATCAATACATGCAACTCCTCCTGTGAATGATACGAGTTGTTTATCTCGCAGGTGATGCGCCGGGCTGCGTCGCTCATTTCATCCATCAGCCGGTAAATTTCCGGCGTATTGAGCGCACCGCCGGCCTCGATATGATTCAGAAATTCGTCCAGTGTCATAATCCGCTCCTTTCCTTATACCAGTTTCCCCATTTCGTATGCCTCCTGCAATTTCGGGTTTCCTTTGATTTCTCCCACATGCCATACGCCGCCGCAAAACAGGGTCCCCTTCACCATCGGATTTTCCAGACAGTCAAGGAATCCTATGAAATTGGCAACAATACGTTCCATAATCGTTTCATCTTCTTCGGCGGCTGTGGCTATAAAATAAAACTCCTTGTTTCTCATCTCGGTATAAGGTCCGCAACAACGGTCTATCATCATTTTCATCTGTGCGCTCATGGCATAGAAATAGACCGGTGTCCCCATTACGATGATATCCGCAGCAAGCATCTTCTCAATTACTTCCGCCGCATCGTCTTTCTGCGGACAGGTTTTTTTGTACTGGCTGCATACACTGCACCCCATGCAGGGATGTATGTCCTTGTCTCGCAGGAAAATCTTCTCTACATGATTTCCACTCTCTATGGCTCCGCGCATGAACTCATCGCAAAGCGTGTCCGAATTGCCGCCACGACGGGGGCTGGACGATAAAATAAGAATATTTTTCGACATGGTTTATATGTTCATTTGTTTTTTTAAGTGCAAAAATAGCGGGAACCATAAGACAGGACGGTAGATGAATTACAGATATTATAACCCCAATTACATAATTTCCGGAGAGAATGTGTAAAATCTGTATCTGAGGTTATATTATCCGTAATTGAGGTTATGGTAAAATCCGTATAATCCTCTAATTTTGTGTAATGAAAAAAAAGAGAAAATGAAAATACAGAGATATGGATAAAATACTCAATTTAGATAATGTGGACCAGTACAATCAATTGTATGGTATCGAAACCTTGCACCCGTTGGTCAGCGTGGTCAACCTCAATGAAGCGACACGCGGGGTGGATTTTATACGCTTGAACTATGGTCTATATGCCCTGTTCCTGAAATTGGAAAAGTCCTGCGACATCAAGTACGGCCGCCAGAAGTACGACTACGAAGAAGGAACCATTGTCTGTTTCGCCCCAGGACAAACGGCCGAAACGACTTCCACGGTCACAAGCATTCAGACAAATGCCTATGGAATCCTGTTCCACCCCGACTTGCTTCGCGGTACATCATTGAGTAAAACGATAAAGAGCTACACATTTTTCTCGTATGAGGTCAACGAAGCGTTGCACGTATCCGAAGAGGAACAGACAATCATATTGGACTGCCTGAACATCATCCGGAAAGAACTGGAGCATGGCATTGACAAACACAGCAAAAAACTGATTGCCACTTATATCGAATTGCTGCTCGGTTACTGCATGCGTTTCTACGAACGCCAGTTTATCACACGCAGCAAAAGCAATCGAGATGTACTGACCCGTTTCGAATATCTGCTGGATGAATATTTCGAGGGGCCTGCCGCCGAGCGTGACGGGCTTCCCTCTGTGAAATATTTCGCCGACAAATTATGTCTCTCGCCCAACTATTTCGGAGACATGCTAAAGAAAGAGACCGGTAAGACGCCGCAGGAATATATTCAGGAGAAAGTAATCGAAATAGCAAAAGACCGTATTGTCGGCACCCGAGATACTGTAAGTCAAATAGCATATACATTGGGATTTCAATATCCGCAGCACCTGTGCCGTCTGTTCAAGAAACGGGAAGGATGCACACCGAATGAATACCGCGCAAGGATGATTAGCTGAAAGGGCAGATGAAAGAGGAGATGAAAGATACGTTGGACATAAAGAGCGTGTGCGAATGCAACCGCCGTTTGGGATGCAAGGCACTGCATCCCCAGGCAAGCATCATCAATCTGGAACATCCGGATTTGGAACAGGAGGCTGTGAAATTTGAGTTTTACGCCGTGCTGCTCATCGAGGAATGTACGGACGGCTGTTGTTGCTGCGGCCGCAAATATTACGACTACTCCAATGCCACGATGGTATTTCTCAAGCCCGGAGAAGTTTTCCGCATGAGTGAAGCTGGCGTGCTGCCGGACAAGGGGTGGCTGTTGGCGTTTCATCCCGATTTGCTGTATCGTACCTCACTGAAAAATCATATCAAGAATTACACGTTCTTTTCTTACAACAAAGAAGAGGCATTGCATTTGTCCAGGCGGGAAACGGCAACCATTACATGCTGTCTTGAAAATATTGAAGAGGAGCTGCACCACGCCATCGACACGCACACTGCGACCATTCTCTCGCAGCATATCGAGTTGATGCTGGACTATTGCACCCGTTTCTATGAGCGGCAGTTCATAACACGCGAGAATAAGAACAAAACGGTACTTGAGGAGCTGGAAAACCTGCTTGATAACTACATTGCTTCCGGCAGGTTACGTGACTCCATATTGCCGACGTCGGACTACTGCGCCACAGGGCTGGGGCTTTCTGTCCCTTATTTCAACGATTTGTTAAAATTCGAGACCGGCAAAACATTAGATGAATATTTCCAACTGAAACGGCTTGAAGCAGCTAAAAGGATGTTGCTCAAAACAGAAAACACTCCGGCCATCGTTGCAAGGCAGTTGGGCTATAACAGTGTGCAATATTTCAGCCTGTTGTTCAAGAAGATTACGGGCATTGCACCGAATGAATACAGGTGTTCGTTGAATTAGAATAATGTTTTTTCTGATGCAAGAGTTGAATAAAATTAAGTAGGATTTAAACGCCAATTATAGTCATTTGTATCAAATACCTACTTAATTAGGAGTTATATTTTTATTCTTTTCCATCAGTTTTCATTTTGCATATAATCTTAGACGTCTGATGATGGCATGGCCGGCAATGAAGCTGCCTGACGAACTTCGCTCACTTACGCGGGCGCTTGGTCTGTTATGGAATTATTCCTTCTGTTGTTCCCACTTGACATACATCTTCCTTGAAAGTTCCACAATCTCCCGGCTCAACTTCACAAGGTCGATGGTATGTTTCTCCAGCTTGTAGAGCAACGCCATCGCCTTCTTCTCCGAAAAGTGGAAGCGCAACTCTTTAACGACCTGATTGTAGTTCGTACCGATGGCACGGAACTGGGCGTGGAAGTCCGACAGTTTGGTGTAGTAGTCCACCAGCGTCTTGTCCACCTTCAGCACCTTGAACTTCTGTCCGAAGAAGTGCGCTTTCAGAAAGACGGCTTTCGCATACACGTTCGATTCCTCGTACATCGTCAGGAACCTGTTCCATTCCACATCGTCGAAGCGCACCATCACGCAGTGCGTCTTCGGATTCAATTTGGGATTTCTCCCGTACTTGCTCTTCTTTTTCATTCTGCTTATTCTTTTAATTTTATGGTTTGTCCATTGTTTAATCTTTGATTAAGGAACCCCGAAATTATCCGACTGCGGAGGATAATTCTGCCCACGGCGGTGAAGGTGTTTTCAGTTACTTAGAATTATTCGGGTAACTGAAAATATATCTTGCTGTGTCTTTGAGGACACAAAAATCCTCCGCTTGTCGGATTTGTTTCTGAGTGTAGTCATTCACTTGGAGAATCGGACGAACCGATGGAGTGCATCCACCGGCTCATCCAATTTCACCAGAAAACAGTCAGAGCTTGCGCCACTGCACGATGTCCTCACGGTAGGTTTCGAGATGCCTGCGGACGAGGTTTTCAATCAGCCCGGATGCGCTCATGCCACGCTTCCCGAAGTTGCCGACAATTCTGTCCAGCTCGTCACGCACCTCCTCGCTGACGAACACGGGCTTTCGGTTGACAATCTTCGGGACTTTCAGGTAAGTGGTGCGGTATTCCTCCAAAGACAGCCTGCGCTGCTTACCGCTGATGCGTCTGGCGACAGTCCGCTCCGCCGGAACACCGGCATCTCCGTTAGCGGTTTTTTCCACCGTTTCTCCGTCCGGTGCATCCCGTATCTCCGGCTTGTCCGTCCGGTCTGCATCGGACACCGTATCCTGCGTTGCAGATGCGCCCGGTTCGCCCATCGAAGGGAACAGGGCTGTCTCCTCCTGTACGGAAGCCTTTGCCTCCGGCTCACGCCTGTTCATTTCAGGCAGGAAGTCCTCCAGTCTGAAGTTCTTGAACGCTTCGTCATTCTCGTAGTTTCTTTTCTTTGCCATCTTGTTAAATTTTGAAAGTTAATACTTGGTGGTCTCATGCGCATGGGTGACCGATTATCGTGAGCAAAGTAAGATACTTCGGTGCAGCCAGTCAAGGACTTGGATTCTTTTAGGCATTTTTGTACGGTTTTGCTTTATTGAGACCGGCAAATCGGTGCAGGCTTCACCGATTTGCCGGATGTGAATAGCCGAAGGGGTAACGCCCCCAATCATGGACAGTTTTGAATTAAGCCCTTATTCATCCTTTTGGTTTACTTCTGAATACTGAAATTAAGGTGATGAGCCGTACCCCCGGACAACCTCTGCCATACCGGTGCCACATGCTGCCACTTCCCCAAAAAGCATTGTCGGATAACGTATTATATATTCCTTTGCGGCAAAAGGAACAATAATATCAAAAGATGAAGTATATGGAAATCGTATCAATCGAAAGAAAGACCTTTGAGGCGATGGTCGCCAAGTTCGACCGTTTCGTCCGCCGCATGGATGCCATCTGCCTGCGGCACGGAGAGAAGAAGATGACAGAGTGGATGGACAATCAGGACGTGTGCCGGATGCTGAACATCAGCCCGCGCACGTTACAGACCCTGCGGGACAACGGAACTTTGGCGTACAGCCAAATCAATCACAAAACCTATTACCGTCCCGAAGATGTGCAGCGTATCGTCTCCATCGTGGAGGACAGGCGTAAAGAGGCGAGGCTCAAGAGCAGGACAATCTGACAACCGAATAGAGTAACAACAATAATTCCACTAAATCCAAAGTAATATGAACGAACTGATTAACAGAGACAACGAGTGGATAATCCACTTCTTGGGCAGTCTTGACCGGCTGCTTGACAATGTAGAGCATCTGACCGCCAACTACCGTCCGACACTGGGCGGCGAGCGTTTCTTCACAGACAAGGAGGTGTCGGCACGGCTGAAAGTGAGCCGCCGCACGCTTCAGGACTACCGCAACGAGGGACGCATTGCCTATATCCAGTTGGGCGGCAAAATCCTCTACCGTGAATCGGACATCGAACGGATGCTTGCTGACGGCTACCGATCCGCATACAGACTGACGGCTACCTGATTTTCTTGAAGGAGCGCGGTTTGCCGTCTGCCCTATGATTGCGGAGCAATAGACTTTCGGCAAAAGAAAGAGGAATGGCTTACGGATGAAGCGTCAATATTCCGCTTTGTCTGTAAGCCGTTCCTCTCTGTCTTCTGATTTCCCGTCAGTTGCTTGTTTCCGTTGCCGGATGCCCCAAGAGCGTATGCAGACAGTGGCAAGGTTTTCGGGCTGAATACGCTCAAACCCGTTTGAGGAAGATTCTGCCCGAAACGGCATCGCCGCCTGACCTTGCGACTGTAGTCATAGCCACACGCTACCTTTGCATCCGTACATCGGAAATGAGCGGCTGACGGAATGAACCTCAACTATACCATAGGTTGTTACCCTTGCCACAGGAAACAAGCAATGTAACCGGAGTTTCTTTTGTTCTGGCACTCGATTTACTGATTACAAACCGCCTGAACAGGATACTTTCTTTACTGCATATTCTGAATGCAATGGCGATAATCATTTCAAGGCTGTAAACGTCATAACTGATACCATCCGCTTGTCTGAGATATTTCATTGTATCAAGTTCATTCAGTTCCTTGTTCTTGTATATCACCCGTATCGCCTTGCGGATGTCGCAAGAGAAAATCCCGAACAGGTCGGCTATCTCAAATCGCGTCATCCACACGGGTACAGTCGGCATAATGACAGTACCCGTTTCACTGATTGTTATGATTCCTCTATCCATATTGTATCGTTTTTTAGTTATCTGTTCTTTTTTCGCCAGCTGATATTATCTTTCGACGTTCCATCAGCTTGTCCATATCCTTGGAGATTTTATCATCGGTAATTTTTGCATAGATTTGGGAACTGACGATGTTCGTGTGTCCCATCATCTTGGCGATGCTCTCTATCGAAATGCCGGCGGAAATCAGCAGGGTTCCGAACGTGTGCCTCGCTTGGTGATGGGAGAGATTCTCCTCGAACTCCAGTGCGTTACCGATGGAATGTACCTCATGCCAGAGTATGTCACGGACGGGCAAGGGGAAAACGGGCTTGGTATCATCGGTCGTGTTGTACAGCGACAATATACGCTCTGCCACGGGATGCAACGGGACAAACGCTTCCACGTTGGTCTTGCCCCTCTTTTTGCGGATATATTTCCTCCCGTCCGCAGCCTCCCCGATATGGTGCGGATAAAGCCTGTGTATATCCACATACGCCAGACCACAGAAACTCGAAAAGATAAACATACGCCGTGCCAATTCCATGTTGCTGTCCTCAAACGGGGTCGCCATCAGGCGTTTCAACTCGTTACGGCTGATATGTTTCAGCTTCGGGGGATTCTTCTTTTCATATTCCACGTCCTCGATAGGGTTGGCCCGTATAATCTCCCTGTCCACGGCAAGGTACAGCAGCCTGTTGAGCCAGCACAGGCACTTGTTCATCTTGTCCGTGCTGCATCCCAAGTCCTTTAACAGGAATGTCTTGTAATCCTTGCCGAACCGTTCCGTTATTTCCACCAACGGCATATCCTGCATGGCATACACCGATTCCATGTACTGTCTGATACAGTCCTGAAAGATAACGGATTGTCGGTAGGTGGAGCGTGATTGTATCACAACGGAGCGTTTCTTCAATCTCTCCAGCTCTTGTCTGCCTGTTTGTAACAGGGTTGTGGGCAGGGAACTTTCCGCCACTATGGTATTTTTCAACAGCTCCGCACTGACAACACCCTGTTCTTTCAGTATAGTGTTGTATGTGTCTTCAATATGCTGGCGATATTGACTCAACCGCCCGTTTGTGCGAATGTCCTTTACCCCGCCTTTCTTGCTGTTCCAGTCATCGGGATTGCAATAGATGCCCGTGGAAAGTACCGCCTGCTTGCCGTCTATGGAAATTCTGCACCAGATGGCGGTCGTGCCGTCAGCTTTCACCTTGCTGCGGTTGATGTAATAGAGTTGTTTGAATGTACTGCGCATGATGATTCGTTTTTGAATGGTTATAATTGAATGATTGTTTATCATAGGACAAGCACCAAGTCTTTGGTCGCTTCGACAAATGTGTCCATGTCCTCGAAAAGTTTCTTCGGGGTCACACGGGCGTAAATTTGCGTTGTCTGGATATTGGTGTGTCCCAACATCCGGCTGATGGTTTCGATAGGCACACCCTCCTCAAGCGTTATCAGGCTTGCGAAACTATGCCGCCCGACATGATAGACGATGTCGGTCTTGATTCCTGCCAGCACACGCAGGCTCTTCATGTTGGCTCTCAACACGCGGTAGTCCTGGACAGGCAGGAGTGTCTCCCGTGATTCGTCCTTGTATTTGTCCAACAGGGCAATTGCCTCGGGGAGCAGTTTTACCCGTGCGAGGTACTCGTTTTTCTTGCGGTGGTATTTCAGCCACAGGTTCCCGTCGTCATCGGTAAAGAGATTGTCCCGTGTGACGGACACGGTATCGGCATACGCCGTTCCGGTATAACAGGCAAACAGGAACAGGTCACGGGTGAGGGCAAGCGATGGCCTGCGGCGCACGGAGATTTCCACGTCACGCACTTTCACGAACTCCTCCCGTGTAAGTGCCTTCGGTGCGCCGGTTTCCTGTTTCGGCAGTTTGAAGTTGCAGAAGAAGTAACGTTCGGAATGTCCCTCCTTGTAGGCGATACGGCACACCTTCTTCAAAAGGGCAAGGTAATGGCGCACGGATTGCAGGGACTGTTTTTTCTCATCGAGCACATAGTCTTGAAAATCCCAGATGAACCGTTCGTAAAGCTGTCCGAAGGCGACATCCTCCGTCTTGAATCTCTCATGGATGAATTCTGCGAGAATCTGCCGTGTGTAGTAATACTTGGAGTATGTTCCCTCGGCACGGTCGATGCCCACACGTGATTTCAAGTCCTCGTTGATACGATCAAATTGTTTCAACAGGGTCATCTGCTTGTCCATGCTTCCCTGAAACATATCCTTGACTGTCGTAGCATCAAACTCCTGCTTACGCTCCAACAGAGAATCAAACGCGGAATTGACGGCAAGCAGCAGTTTCTCAATCTTGGCGTTGGTTTCCACCGCTTCCTTGCTCTTGCCGTTCAGACGGCTTTCACGGGGATTCCATAATTCAGGAGTGCATGACAGCTTGCATCCGAACTGCGCCATCGTGCGGTTCACCGTAATCCTTCCCATTATCGGGGCTTTTCCCGACTTGTCCAACCCGCTCTTTTTGAGGTAGAGCAACACCTTGAATTTTTCTACTTTCATACGCTTATATTTTAGTGCAAATTTACTTGCCATATAAGCGTTCCTTGATATGCAAAACACTGTGTATGAGCGCAAACAAAACGGTGAGGACTTCTTTTCATTGCTTATCGTTACCTATTTCCGTTTCGGTAACTGCCCGACTAACGTTTTGGTAACTGAACAACCTCAATATTATGTTGCCGTTTGCATTTTCTCTACTTGGCAGAATACTGAAATATCGCTCATTTCAAACGACTTACGTTTAATCTTCACCTCTCCGCTTTTCCATGCACAGCCTATCACTTTCCACACAAGACGCCACACGAACGCCACGACCGTGCTTCTGTCGCACGGCGTACCCATCGAAACGGTGAGCCGCCTTTTGGGACACACGAACATAAAGACCACCCAAATTTACGCCAAAATCACCGCCCAGAAGATAAGCCAAGACATGGAAACCTTGTCGCACAAGTTGGAGGATATGGAGAAGAATATCTGCCGAGCCATTTAATTAAGAACAGAATACCGATGAAAGAAGAAAGGAACATTATCACGATGGACGGGCAGGGCAATATCT